>CESO01041145.1_pt1 | contig 36610 bp, 34 predicted proteins | sample 356341 | NCBI WGS metagenome assembly CESO01 (sample SAMEA2621812, study PRJEB7988) | marine metagenome | biome: marine biome (ENVO:00000447); feature: deep chlorophyll maximum layer (ENVO:xxxxxxxx); material: "saline water (ENVO:00002010), including plankton (ENVO:xxxxxxxx)" | depth 35 m | reverse complement strand
AAAAAAAAATTGCTTCACAAAGATCATCAACATGTAAAAACTCTCTTAATGGAGTTCCATCTCCCCACAATTCAACATCAGAATTAGTAAGAGAGGCATTGTCAAATTTTCTAATTAATGCAGGAATTACATGTGATATTTTAGGATCAAAATTATCATTTGGACCATATAAATTTGTTGGCATTAAGCTTATAAACTGACGCTTTTTTTTAAATATTGATTCACACAATTTAACTCCAGAAATTTTTGCTATGGCATACCATTGATTGGTTTCCTCAAGAGCTGATGTCAATAAATATTCTTCCTTTATAGGTTGTGGTGATTCTTTTGGATAAATACATGAACTTCCTAAAAAAATAAACTTTTCAACATTTGATTTATATGATGCTTCTATAAGATTATTTTGTATTTGCATATTATCAATTAAAAATTCATAAGGAAAAGAATTATTTGCTAATATCCCTCCAACTCTTGCGGCAGCATCTATTACTACAGACGGTGATTCTTTTTTAAAAAAATTGAATGTATCAAATTGATTTCTAAGATCTAAAGCTTTCGAATCAACTCCAATTAAGTTGTTGAATCCATTTTTTTTAAAAATTTTCCAACACGCAGATCCAACTAGTCCTCCATGACCAGCAATATATATTTTAGAATTTTTATTTACCATTGTAAATAATTTTGATTGTCATATTCTGTTATTATATTTCTGTTCCTTTTTAGCTAATTTAATATCCGAATCGATCATTTCTTTTACTAGACTTTTAAGGTCATATTCAGGTTTCCATCCAAGTTTATTTAATGCTTTTGAAGAATCTCCTACCAAAAGATCTACTTCGGTTGGTCTAAAATAATTCTTATCTACCGCTATTACTTCTTTGCCAACAGGAAGTTGAAATTTTTTATTTGAACAGGAGACTATATATCCTTTTTCATCTTTTCCTTTCCCTTTGAATTTAATTTTTATACCAATTTCTTCAAAACTCATTTTTACAAAGTCTCTAACTGAAGTAGTTTTACCTGTAGCAATTACCCAATCCTCTGGATAATCAGCCTGAAGAATCATCCACATCATTCTAACATAATCTTTTGCATGACCCCAATCCCTTTTAGCATCTAGATTTCCAAGATGAACTTTATCTTGAAACCCTAAAGCTATCTTTGATACGCCCATAGTAATTTTTCTCGTAACGAATGTTTCGCCTCGAATTGGTGATTCGTGATTAAATAAAATTCCATTGCAAGCAAACATTTTATATGCCTCTCTATAATTTACAGTAATCCAATAAGCATAAATTTTTGCAACACCATATGGACTCCTTGGATAAAATTCAGTCTCTTCATTCTGGGGTGTATTTTTAACTTTCCCAAATAGTTCAGATGTTGATGCTTGGTATATCTTAACTTTTTTCTCCATTTTTAGAAGTCTAATAGCTTCCAACAATCTCAGTGTTCCTAAACCGTCTGTATTTGCTGTATATTCGGGTAATTCAAAAGAAACTCCTACATGACTCATCGCTGCCAAATTATATATTTCATCTGGTTTAATATCTTGAATTAATCTTATTAAATTTGTTGAATCAGTCATATCGCTATAATGAAGAATAAAGTTTTTATTATCTAGCTGAGGATCCTGATATAAATGATCTATCCTTGCGGTATTAAATAAAGATGATCTTCTTTTAAATCCATGAACAATATAACCTTTTGACAATAGAAACTCACTTAAATAAGCTCCATCCTGTCCAGTTACACCAGTTATTATTGCTATGCGTTTATTCATGATTCTATAAATTAATAATTAAAGAATAATGCTGTTGATAAATACTCAATCCATTAGTTATTATTCTATTATTTTCAATATCTCTTATGGTCCAACTCCTAACTGGATCAATTTGCTTTTCTAAATCTATAGAAATATCAAATTTTTTGAAATCAAAAGATTTTACTTTATCTATTTTTTTTAAAAATTTACTTACACTTTCGATTGAAAATATATTCCACCCTTGCTCATAAATATCACTAGAATAATTTTTTGATTCCTTATATTTTACCAAAACATCAATCGGATGAAAGTTAAAGATACCCGTTATAATAACCTTCCCATTTGGTTGAGTCCAATAAATTAAATTATTAAATAATATCTCGAAATCATCAAATATAGAATGCACACCGGTAAGGTAGCTTTTATGAAATAAATTAGATTGGAAAATATTTTTTTGGAGGACAGATCCTTTAATAAAATTTGCTTTCGGGACAAAGGTTTGAGCCTTAGCTATTAATTCAGGAATCAACTCTAATCCACTTAAATTTGCCTTAGAAACTTTATTTAAATAATACAAAAACTCTCCATTAGCACATCCAAAATCACAAATATTTAGATTTTGATCAAATTCGTTTTCATTAAATGAATTTGATACAATAAATTTGAATATCTCTTTTGTGTTTTCATACCTATCCTCATCAAGGTATAATCTATCATGTGTTCTTTGTGTTTTCATTATTATTTCATTTTTTATTTTTATTAATCATTTAATCCGGTTTTACTAACATTATGTCTCAATTTCCAATTACCTAATTGATCTTTTCCCCATAAATGTGGTGATCTAAAACTATCAATAGTTTTATAAAATTCTTCTTCACTAGTTTCTATATAGTTTAAAAATTCTTGAAAATAAATTTTTGGAAATTCTGTATCATATTTATTTACTAGATAGACAGCCTCATCTCTAGTTATTTTTCCATTCCTAACTTCTTGAGCAGCATCATATGTACATCTCCCTATACCAAATTTTATAAGTGTTGTATAGTAATGAAAAGTATCAATTTTATCGTCAATACTACTGTATTTAGAGTAAGTCCCTTCTGTTCGTATTGGGTTTGCTGTAAAACCTGTATTTTCAACTGCATAATAATAACATTCTTGAGGATCCCATTTTTTATAATAACCCAAATAATGTACTTCTACCCCAGCATTAATAAGGTTTTTCTTTTCTGGAGCTATATATGGTAAAAAATCCTCTTTTTTGTATTTGGAACTAACCAAATAATCTTTCATTTTAACTCCTCCAAATTTCAAGTTTAGGACATCATTTGAGGAAAAAAAGTCCATATTCATTATTGGATTAGAATTTTCTTCAATTGCGTTTCCATATTCAGCTTGATTCTCGCCATACATGACTAATTTAACCCCAAATTTTTTTGCCATTGCTGGACCAATAATTCTTTGACCCACAATAAAAGGTTGAAAAGGATGACATAGATTATGAAATGCCATTTTCGTCATTTCTCTGTGAAGAATCCCATTTGGCGTATATAAGATATTATCAAGACCACCTGTGTGCATCCATTCTTGCATATTTTTCCAGCCAATATCAGTATATAGATGAGGTGCCCATGTAACTGTTAAAGGATTCATTCCATATTTATATTTTAAAATGTGAGCAGTAAAAGCACTGTCTTTTCCGCCGCTTCCAGGAACAATTACATCATAGGAACCGTCTTTACTTCTAAATCGATCTAAAAGTTCAATTAATCTATCCTCTCTAATATTCCAATTAATATTAGTTTGTTTTTCCTCATTATAGGTACAAGCAGAGCATATCCCTTGATCATTAAAATTAATGACTTGTTTTTTCTCATCAATATCATTTTTAAACTCTACTGTTGAACTAGGTCTTTGATTCGAAATAACACACTTTTTACAAAACTTTACTTCACTTGGCAATCCATAATATGCTTTTAATTTTGACATAATCTTATTTACAAATTTTTATGAAATTATTAATTATTTTTAACCCAACTTTTGAGCTTTTTTCAGGATGAAATTGACAGCCATAAATATTTCCCTTCTTCAATGAAGAACAAAAAGTAATATCGAAATACTCTGTTAAAGAAAGTATTTCATTTTCATTTTCAAGATTTGCTGCAAAGCTATGAATAAAATACATCTCTGAATTTAAATGAATATCATTTAAAATAGTGTTTTCCCAACCTATAGCCTTAGTATATATATTGGCCCAACTAATATGTGGTAACTTCGCTTTATGTGATTTATCTATAGGTAATTTAACTACTTCCCCTTTAACCAATCCAATTCCATCTGTATAGCCAAATTCTTCACTTCCATCTAATAACAATTGCATTCCTAAACAAATCCCTAATAAGGGTTTTCCAGTTTTAGAATAATCTTTTATAACATCTATTAAACCATACTTTTTCAAATTTTTCATTGCATGAGAAAAGGCACCTACACCAGGTAAAACGAGTCCATCAGCCTTTAGAATAATTTCACTATCGTTAGATAAAATAGGGTCAAATCCTTGATTACTGAAAGCATTAAAAATACTTCTAACATTACCAATTCCATAATCTATAATAACTATTTTCATAATCTTACATTAATTTTTTCATGATCATTTAAACATTCTTTTAATCTAGGAATGTCTTCTATGTTGTAATGTAAAATTGAAGCGATTGCAACTGCATCAATATCTGTATTTAAAATTAATTCTGAAACATCTTTATTTTTCCCAGCGCCACCACAAGATATAATTGGAATAGTTATTGATTCGCATACCATCTTATTTAATTCTATATCGAATCCTTTTTTAGTTCCCTCTCTATCTATTGAGGTTAACATAATTTCTCCCGCACCCAATAATTCAAGTTGTTTAGCCCATTCTATAACATCTTTACCTGTTGGCTCTCTCCCATTATCTATATATACTTCCCAAGTATTATCTATTTTTTTTTTTGCGTCAATTGATGCTACTATACATTGTGAGCCAAATACTTTAGTAGCTTGTTTGATAAATTCTGGTTCTCTTACAGCTTGAGTATTAATTGCTATTTTGTCTGCTCCAGCATTTAGAGCGATTTGAATATCATCAATTTTTCTAATGCCACCACCTACAGTAATGGGTACAAAAACATTACAACAAGTTTTTTTCACTATTTCACTTAAGCTATTTCTATCATAATATGCCGCAACTGCATCCATTAAAATTATTTCATCAATCCCTTGATTGTAATATTTTATTGCTAATTCATTTGGATCACCTATTTTTCTCAAACCTTCTAGGTGAATCCCTTTAATTACAGAATTATTTTTAATATCAAGCCGTGAAATTATTCTAGTTTTTTTCAATTTTTTTTGCTAATAAATTTTCTAACTTATAGTTGATTAGATGTTTTTATAATCAAAATTGTAAATCATTAAATCTGAAATAAATATTATGTATGTTTTTAATTTGTTAAATAGTTTTATGGAAAATCATTAATTTAATGAGCAGTCCAACCACCATCTACAATCACATTTGCTCCAGTCATATAACTTGATGCATCTGATGCTAGATATAACATTGTCCCGTTAAACTCATCACTATTAGCCATCCTACCTAACAAGGTTCGATATGAATAGTTTTGGGTAAACTTAATATCATGATTGTCAAATACACCTCCTGGAGTAATACAGTTAATTCTAATCCCTTTTTCTCTGTAATATGATGCTAGATATTTAGTCATATTTACTACTCCAGCCTTAGAAATTGCATATGAAATTGGAGAAGATAAGGGTTGACTTGGATTATATATATTTTTAACCCCATTATATATTCTTTGATCTGCTCCTGATATTCCATAAATAGATGCTACGTTAATAATATTACCATATCCTTGTTTTAAGAAAATTTTACATGCTTCTTGACATGACAAAATCATCCCGACTGTATTTCCCTCTAAAACTTTCATTAATGTAGTCTTTTTATAATCCTCAAAAGAATCATAAAATCCGTCTGGTTTAACTTGAGAATTATTAATAAGTACATCTATTTTTCCATAAAAAGAAATAGAGTCAGAAAAATATTTTTTTACAGATTCTTCGTTATATAAATCTATATGTAAGGCCAGTGGATTAGTATTAAAGTTATTTTTAATCTCATCTGCATATATTTTACATTTATTCAAATCGACATCACCAATTATAATATTAGCCCCTTTTGAAGATAAAAATTTGACGTATTCTGAACCAAGAATTCCTGTAGAGCCAATAATCGCAATTATTTTATTTTTTACATCCATTTTAAACTTTAAATATTTTTTATTTTAAAACATGTTTGCATTACAGATTGATTATCCATGAATGAAGGTAAATCAGAAGTTGTTTCATTATTGCTTATTAATCCTATATAATCGCGCAATAGATTTACATACATATCATTTCTTTGAAAGTTTTTGAAATTATGTGATTTTATTAATTTATTTTGATTATCAGTAATTTTAATTTCATTTGTGAATAAATCACAATGAAGATTATAAACACTACCACTAATTAAGAAATTTCTGGAGTACCCCTGATAAAGGTAATCCATATGAATATTCACTACTACATTAGTTTCTGTTTTATAAATTATTTCTGCTATATCTTCAGAATCAACAGTTACATTGGAAACCTTATCAACTATCGAGTATATAGGGTCTTGAGGTTTATTTAAAAGATATTCTGCAATATCAATTTCATGAACCAAATCCAATACTACTCCCCCTCCAATCTTTTTATTAGCAGAATAACTCTCCAAATGGTTTGTTTTTTTCCTCCAATCAGGAAGATATTGACCTACAAAAAAACGAGCAGAATGTATTTTACCTAGCTGATTGTCTTTTAAAATATTTTTTACTTTTAAAATACAAGGGTGATATCTTAAGTTAAAAACAATTCTAGCTACACCGTCGTAATTATTTAATAATTTTTTTAATGAAAAAAAATCATTTGGTTTATCAACTAGAGGTTTTTCACAAAGAATATTCAATTTATTTTTAATTAAAAACTTTAAAAAATTATAATGTAATGCTGATGGGTTTGATACTATTGTGAAATTTGGATTAATTATAGTGATTTCATCTAGTTTATCAATTTCATTTAAACCAAATTCGTTACCATTCTTTCTTCTCCTAAATAACGTAATATCATTTATCCCTAATTCAATTAAGTTATTTACGTGTCTTTTCCCAATAGTTCCAAAACCAATTAAGACTACTCTCATTTTTTATTTTTTAACCACGCTTCAGCAACATACCAGTCCATCATATCGTCTATACAAACAGACCTATTAATGGGCATTATGTATGGCAAAATATTTTCCCCATAAAGAATTCCTTCCATTATAAGTTCTTTTTTAAAAATATAAACAGCTCCATTTCTCATATAGGCTTTTGGTTCATAGAGTTGTCTTGGCACTCCTTCTGGTTCTTCTTTCCAAATAGGTTGTAAACGAGCATCTTTGATTTGCTTCATTAATATAGGATGAAATTGATTTGCTTCTTGAACACTAACAACACTATCTGGGGTTTTTTCAATAAATAGTTCAATGCATTTATCAATATCTTCAACCGCTCTTAGAGGATTGGGCGGCTCTAAAAAAGCTACTAAATCATAATTAGCTCCATCAAGTTTTTCCATAATTTGAATAGCATGTTGAATTACCCCAATTGATTTTGCGGTATCAGTGGATAAATTCTTTGGACGGATAAATGGAACATCCACCGGTATATTTTTGCAAACTGCTGAGATTTCTTCACTATCTGTGGAAACAATAAGGTGATCAATATACTTTGACTTTTGCCCTGCTTCAACAGTATATTGAATCAATGGTTTACCAAATAAATTTTTGATATTTTTCCGAGGAATTCCTTTAGACCCATGCCTAGCAGGAATTAATCCTAATATTTTTTTCTCATTAATCATTTTTTTATGTTTTAATGTCTAATCTTTAATTTTAATAATTTAACGTATTAGTCATTTTATCTTGAACGGATTTAATAAGATCTTTTAATTCACTTAAACTCATTTTTTCAGCATTTTTACTAGACAAAGGTTTTTTTAATTGGGATTTATTATTTGGATTTTCTTTATTTTCAATAAAAATAAAGTCTTTTTCGACTCTAGTATATCTTAATTCTTTGTAAGAAATTAGATTTTCGTCTAATTCTTCTCCAGGCCTTAAACCTATAATTTCAATTTTTTTTGATATCTGTTTTGCTAATTGATTCATTTCTACTTTTTTCATGAATTTTGATAAAACAAATCCTCCTGATTTTTTTTCTGCCTCAAGAATACATTTTTCTATAAGATTTGCAACCTCTTTACCATTTATCATCAATCTTGTCATAGTTTCACTAGTAAGTGGAAGTGGTTTATTTTGTTTTTTACAATTAAGCCAAAAAGGTATAACTGAACCGTTACTACCTACTACATTTCCAAATCTTGTACAACAAAAAATATTTTTTTCATTATTTGCTTCTACAAACATTTTTTCCATTATTGATTTTGAATATCCATAGAGATTAGTTGGATTACAAGCTTTATCAGTACTAATTCCAATAGTGATTGGAACATTCAATAATTTTGACAAATCAATGATATTCTTTGATCCTATAATATTTGATTTAACCATTTCTAATGGCTGTTTTTCTGCAGAATCAACATGTTTAAGGGCAGCAGTGTGAATAATTATGTCTGGTTTTATTTTCGTTATTACATTTTCAAGATTTAATCTGTCCTCAACTGATCCTAAAATAATTTCAACTCTCGGATAAGCTCTTTTTAAAGCCACTTGTGCTTTTTCATTTCTTGAATAACTATAAATTTTATATTTATTTAAGTTGAATTCAATAAAATTAATCCCGACAGTTCCACTTCCTCCTGTTATAAAAACTTTTTTCATATTAATATGTTATGGTTTTTTGAATAATCTTATTTGATAAGTCAATTTTTTTTAAAATTGATAAAATTCTATGAGCAGAATTTCCATCACCATAAGGATTATTTACTTTAATATTATTTTTCTTAAATTCTAATGCTTTATTCATGGCATCAATTATTTGTTTTTCGTCATGATCAACATCAAAAACATTTTTTGGCCTTAATCTACCATTTTGCCTAGTTCCAATATTTACCGTTGGAATATTAAAAGTTGAAGTTTCATGGATTCCACTACTAGAATTTCCTACTAAGCCTAAAGATCTTTTCAATAAATTAATATAATCTGAGATTCCAAGACTTTCAACAAATTGTATATTTGAATTCTTTAATTCTCGAATAATATTCGAAAACCCGGCATCATTATTAGGTAAAATAATTAATATCTTTTTATTAATTTTTTTTAATGCTGACAAAGTAATTTGAATCTGATTTCTAGATTGATCTTTCTCTGAAGTAACTGGATGTTGTAAAAGAATAAAATATTGATTTTCTTTTAAATTATATTTTTCCAATATTTTTGGATTATCAATAGTGTTTAAAATCGCATCAATTGAAGGACAACCTACATTAAAAATTCTACTTTTTACTTCCCCCATTTTAACCAATCGTTCAAGAGCATCATCATTTGAGGTAAAATGATAATGGGAAAACTTACTCATTGCGTGTCTAATTGATTCATCTATTGTGCCTGTAACCTCACCTCCTTGAATATGTGCTACAGGTATATTCATATGAGCTCCTGCAATACTAACCGCAAGATTAGCTCCAATATCAAAACCAGCAAGTATCACATGAGGATTACAATCTTCTAAACAATAAGTCACTTTCTCAGCTACTCTCGCAAATGATCTTACCATCTCTGCTGTTGAATCAAGATTTTTTGTGAACATATCAATTTCATAATGAATCTTAAATCCGTCTCTTAATATTTCATTCTTGGTATATCCCATTTCTTTTTTTAAATGAGCTCCTGTTACTGTAAGTATATAGTCAAGATCTTTATCTTTTTGAATTAAGCTTATAATTGGCTTAAATCTTGAATAATCAGCTCTTCTCTCAGTAATAATAAAAACTTTTATCATTTGAAATCTTTGATTTTTATAAATTCATCCTCTGCAATATTTTTTAAAGCAATTTTTCCGTATAAGCTTTTAAGATTTTCAGCTTTGATTTGCCCTATCCCAGGTCTTTTAACCCATAAGTTTTCTTTTGAAAATTTTTCACCTTTCTTAATTTCTTTTATTGAAACAACAGATGCAAATGCAAAATTTGCAGTATGTTGTTCCTCTTTTACAGGCTTCTTAGTTCCTCCTCTTTGATTATATAGAATTTCAACCCCCTGGATTAGTTCTTTACATGCAATTTCATCCATAGAACAAACTATATCTGGTCCTTTTCTTTTCATCGAATCTGTGTAATGCCTCTCAATAATTGAAGCCCCCAAAGCAACCGCACCAAATGAAGCATGGTTTGATATAGTATGATCAGAAAGCCCGATTATTGTATTTGGAAATTCATTTTTTAGGTCTGAAATTGCTCCCAATCTTACAAGATGATTTGGAGTAGGATATAAGTTTGTAGTATGAAGAATCGCATATGGCACATTGTGACTTCTAATTATTTTTATTGCTTTAGAAATACTTTCTAATGTATTCATACCTGTACTCAAAATAATTGGTTTTCCAAATGATGCAATATGATCTATAAGAGGATAATTATTACATTCTCCAGATCCAATTTTATAACAAGGAATTTCCCATTTTTTTAATCTGTCTGCCGCTTCTCTACTAAAAGGTGTGCTGATAAAAATCATGCCTTTTTCTCTAACATAAGTCATAAGCTCATATTCTTTTTTTTCAGAAAGGGAACATTTTTTTATTATTTCAAAAATATTTTCTTTGGTATGGACTGGAACGATCTTTTTTGCAGCTTTAGACATCTCCTGCTCAGCTATATGTGTCTGATGCTTAATAATTTTAACTCCAGCTCTATATGCAGAATCTACCATTTCTTTTGCTATTTTTAATGATCCATTGTGATTAATTCCAATCTCAGCAATAACAACAGGTAAATATTTCGATCCTATTTTTATTCCATTTATTTCAAATACATTTTCCATAAATATTCAGATTTATACCCATTTAATTTAAGCTTCTTTTAATAAAATTTTTTTAGTAATATTCTTAATTGAACTTATTATACCTTTTTTTAATATCGGGCTATAATAATTAGTTATACTGTATCTTGTTCCAGACCTTATAACATCTCCTCTATGAATATAACTTCCATCAAAAACTACTAGAGTCCCCGCTTTACCTGTAACTTTAATTATTTTTTTTACAGTTTCAGAATTCTTTATTATTAAACTATTTTTATATCTAGGTGGTTTTGAAGGTAATCCTTTTATGGCAAAAAGAATTTTTCTGAAAAACGTATATTTTTTATTTCTTCTTTCGAAATCAAAATCTTTACTTCCTTTTATGAAACAAAAAGGACCATTTTCAGAATTTACATCAGATAAATATAACATAGCCTTAAGTTCTTGTAACTCTGCATCCCTGTGCCAATCACCGCCGCTATTTGTTTGTTTATCATTCTCATAAATAACTTTTCCCGCTAGAGTTGATTTTGTTTCAAGATTTAAATTAGAATAATCAGATACCATTTTTTTCAACACATTATTTTTTGAAAATTTGAGTACTTCGTCAGAAAACTTTTCAAATCCAAATATTCTAATATCTCCACCTAGCCCTTCATCTTTTTCTTCAATCACTTTTTCTTTAATTGAAAAATCCTCTATTTGTCCAATAATATGATTGCATTTACTCTTTGTTAAAAAATTCTCAATAACTACTATTCCCTCTCTTTTTAGTTCATTTAAATAATTATCTCTCATAATAATTTATTCCAATTTATACTCTTTGTTGTTTTCTTTTAAATAATTATACTCAACATCCCTTATTTCTTTTGATCTAAAAAATTTTCTGATATCTATAAAATAAATTATTTGATTATATGATCCCAAAACCAAAGAAAGTGAAGTTACTGCCGTTGAATAAAAACTAATTATTTTTTTTGGTAATAAATCATTACTTGATATATAATTCTCTATACCTAAAGAAGAATGGAAAAAATTAATGCTTTCCATTCCTTTGAATTTTTCCTGATTTTCCCTAGGATGCATAAAATAATCAATGGCTCCTTCTTTCAATATTATTTTTTTCAAAATTGAAGAAAGTAAATCAAAAGGTATAATTTCATGTTCAACATAAGTTGATCCAATAAATAAAATCTTATCTGAAAACTTCCTTTCAGATTTAATTTTAAATAAGTTATACTGGTTTTTTTTAAACTTAAAAAAAGAATTCGATTTTAAGTTGAATATTGAAAAGTAGTTAACGGGTAATAAATTTTGATCAATTTCAGGTCTAATATTTTTAACCTCCAAAATTTCTCCATCATCAACAAAATTTAAAGTTTTATATTTTATTTTTTTTAAACTAAATAACATCATATTATTCCTTGTGTGACCCAGAATCAAATTATTAATTTCATACTTTTTGTTGAATCTAAATAACTTAAGACTCAAATCCAGATACTGTAAAATGTGTCGAAATTTTACTGAAAATAGAATATTAAGCTCATGATTCCGAGCTAATCTATTAATCTGATCAGAATGAACTTGATTCAAAAGGAGGGTAATTATATTAAGTTTTTCATCTTTAAAAATATTCCTTGATACTTCGATGGCGTTTAATAGTTGGAATTGTGTAGAAACTATTGCTAAAGAATTCAATGGTTTTCTTTTAATGAATTTCATTATTAATCTATTTTGATAATTTCATCACAAACTTTATCAACCTTATCTTTATGGGATATAATTATACATGTAGTTTGATCATCCAAGTTTTTGATAGTTTCTAATATCTTATTTTCATTTTCTGAATCAAGAGCACTCGTGACCTCGTCTAAAATTAGTATTTCTGGATTTTTATATAAAGCTCTTGCTATAGCTAATCTTTGAGATTGACCTCCTGAAAAATTAACTCCATTTTCACCCAAATTATGATTTATATTGTCATCTAATGAATAGACAAAATCATATAAATTAGTTTTTCTCAAAACCTCATTCACTCTTTGAATTTTAATTTTTGATTTATCTATTCCTAAACAAATATTTTCGACAATTGTCCCGTCAAAAAGAAATATATTCTGAGAAACATAACTTAAAGTTTTGGACCATTTAAAATCAATTACTTTTTTATTGTCAATAATTATATCCCCATCATTGGGTTTTAAAAGACCTAATATTATTCCTATTAAAGTGCTTTTGCCAGAACCACTAGGTCCCTTTATTCGATATGTTTTCCCTTTTTGAAACTTTAAATTAAAGTCATTTAAAACACTTTTTTTGTCGTATTTAAAAGAAATATTATTTAAATAAATTGTTTTTTTGAAATTATTAATGATTATTTTTTTATTTACATTTAATCTATTCTGATTTATTTCTTTTTTTACTAATTCAACAGAAGGTAAATAATAAATCATTTGTTGATAAGAAGATAGTATTCTGTTAACTGAAGGTAAAACTCTGAAAAAAGCGGCTATGTATACAGAGGCAAGGGGTAAAATTGTATTTATTGATTTGGTATCAGATACAGTTAATAGAATAAAAAAAATAAACCCAAAAATACATATAAGCTCTAAATATAATCTTGGAATTTGACCAAGTGTTAATTGTTTCCAATAATACTCAAACTTATCTTTATTAAATTCTTTGTATTTTTTTATAAATAATGTTTCAAGATTTGAAACTTTCACATCTATAATTCCTTTGAGTGATTCGGTCAAAGTTAACGCCAGGATTTTATCAATTCTGAATCTTTCTAACCCCCAAAAATTTAATTTTTTCTTAGTAAAGAAAAGAAAAAATACAGATGCTATGACCAGATAAATAATAAGTAAAATTGTACCTGTAGGATTTAAATAAATTAAAGTTCCAACAATTGCAATTACCAAAATTAAATCTGAAATAATAAATATAACTGAAGAGAGATAAGATGTAAAGTTTGATAACTCAACTTGAATATTTTTTACTAATTCTGACGAATTATTTTTCAAATGAAAACTATATTGGCTATTTACATATCCCGAAAAAATTTCATTTGATATTTTTTCCGTAACAAACGAAATAAATTTATTTTGTTTAACTGTTAATAGGGTTAAATATAACGTCTTAATTATATATATAATTCCAATTGATAATAATGCAAAATTTATAACATTCGACTTTGATTCAAATTCAAAGATTAAAAACTTGGTTGAGTCATTATTAAGTAAAAAATCAAATATTGGATATAAAATACCAAGACCAAACGATTCAATGAGAACTCCGAAAAATAAAAATATAGATAAAAAAACTAATTTTCTTAAGTTAGTTTTTTGGATGATTCCAATAAAATCTCGAAAGCCTTTAATATCTGACCTAATCATTTAAAATTCTTCTTTTTATTTCTCTAAGATTATGTTTAATGAAATAATAAAATTGAGGGTAAAATTTCATTAAGTGTTGATTCCACCTTAAAACAAAAGTGTCTTTATTATAATCAAAGTAATGTTCCCAATTAATATTATTTTGAATAATATGCTCATAAGTTGAGTAAGTTGGATCTACAGAATATCTATCCAAATTATTGTATATACTTGCAAAAAGATCAATTCGTGATGAATCCCCCAAAAATACTAGATCATTAAATGATGTGGTTAAATTCCCTTGATTTATGCCCCTTGCTGATATATATAATTTATTTTTTTGAAGTTTTTTAAATTCAATTTTTTTTGTAAGTGCTACATCAAACCTTGAAATAATAACGTAATCATATTTAAAATTATGTTTTTTTTCAAACTCTTTTTTTTGCTTAACTACGTTGTATGTACTAGCCCATTTACTATGAGCTCTAAAAATTGAGTCCTTTAGACTTATAATATCATCCGGATCAATATCATAATCTTTATTTAAACTTTCTTCCTTAAGAAAGAGATCTTCATAACTTTTAGCTCCATAAAAATTAAAATTAATATGAGAGAAATCAATTTGATCCTCAATTACGTGAGATTTAGGATTAAATAATTTCACTAAATCATACCCTCCATCATTCCAAGTATGAAAAAACAAATCAACATTATTACCTTCTATAATATTTTTTTTATACCAAAATAATCCATTCCTAGGATCAATGATTTTTCCTTCTCCACTTTTCCCGTTTAATCCTCCCAATAAGCCTGTTAAACACAAAGCTATTCTCATTTTAAGCAGAATTCATTAAATAGCTCTAATATTAAAAAGATATAATTAAAAAGCACTTAATTTATTTATGACATCCAAATTTTATCTTTTTTTTGACCTATAAAATTAATTATGGGGTTCAAAATGAATAAAATCTTTATAAGTTTCAATTAATTCATACTATGTAGTATCAAAGATCCAATGTCCTGTACTGTTCTCATTTGCTCAATTGATTTTCCTTCAAACCCTTTAAAAGCTCCCATAGTATTTTTTTGAACTGTTAAATCAGATCTAAATCCATGATCTCCAGAAATTATGATTCTAACATTATTAAATTTTTCCATTGATAGCACATGAATTAGTTTATCCATCATAAATCTTCTGTACTTATAATGATTAATAAAATTTTGATCTGGATCTGAACTTTCAACGTATGGAAAATCATTGAAAAAAGAGAATGGTGAGTGAGGGGCATAATAATGAAAATAATAGAAATTATTTTTGTTAAAATCCACTGTCCTCAACATATCTAACGTATACTGTCTATGCTTGTCCATGGTATAGGTTCGTCCGCCGAAGAACCTGCTATCAAAAAAATTTAAAACTGATTTTCTTAATATAATATCTAAAGTTTTAAAATTTTTTAAAAGTTGCATTTCATAATTAAACTTTATTTTATTCCATAAATAAAATGAATTTTTAGTTTTGACACCTTTGAAGAAAGGTAAAACTCCGTAAGAATAAGATTTTACATCCTTTTGCAATAAGGAGTCAACAAGTAAATTATTTTTAATTAAATGCCAAAAATCACTTCGAAAAACATGATTTGTTTTAAGTTCTTCTAGTTTATTTAATGTGTCACTTTTATGAAGGTTTAGATTTAATAAAGAAGTTAATGAAAACTGAGTCCAGGATGATTTAGATTTAAAATCATCTTTTATTATATAATCATTTGATTTTAGGAATTTTTCAAAATTTAAATCCTTATTGTTTTTGGTAATATTAAAAATCTCATTTGTTGATGTAAGTCCATCACAAATTATCAATACAATTGGACTTTTTACTTTGGAAGATGTTTCCAGTTGAACTAAATCAGTTAAAAGATTATAATCTTTAAAAATTTGATTTGTTGTTTTTTTACCTTCAATATTAAAAAATTGAAGAAATGAAAAAATGATTATTACTGTGTTAGTGAATGATAGGTCATTTAATTTAAAAATTGTAAAAGCATAGACTAGAGCTGTTATTGAAAAAAAAATTAAACTAAAGCTTCTGAATCTCAAATCATGAAGAGCTAAATAAGTATCATTATATACGATTAGAGAATATAAAAAAAATGTTATGAAAATTGCTATAAAAAAATTTAATATTTTGAAATTAATTTGTTGTAAACAAAAATCAAATACAAACAAAAAAGTAATTAAAAGAAAGCATATTAACAATGAAAAATCATTAATTTCAATAGCTGAAATGATAATATACGGAATACATAAAATTGATGTTTTAAATTTTGAAATATAATCACTGAACCAATCAAAAATTAAATTTTTATTAAACTTACTCATCAATTTGTCTGTAATTTTTCAAAATAGTTTGCAATAGAGTCTGAACCAGTTCCAAAATTATAGATTGTTTTAGATATATAATTATCAATTTTTGTTCTATCAAAATTGTTTAATAATAATAAAATTTTATCATTAATTTGTCCAATTGTTTTTTTTGTGATTACAGGACCTATCTCAAAATTAGATGTGTCTGTCCAATTTTCTGGTAGATGTTTTCTCTCATAGCCTAACATATCATTTTTTTTAATTTCTAAAGTTATAACTGGTTTTTTATGAATTAACAAAAAATCAAATCTTAAAGAGGAAGTATCTGAAATCAAAATATCTGATTCATTCATTGATTTTGATGGATTGATCGATTCGTCCCATTTTATATTTTTAATCTTTTCTAATTTTTTTTTAAGATTCAATATAAATTTTTTTTCAATTTTCATTGAATATGGATGAGGTCTAATGATTATATTGTAGTTTTCTTCACTTAATTTTCTTATATATTCAAAACCATAATTCTTTAAACATCCTTTGTCTCCCCATGAAGATCCAATTAAAATAGTTTTTCTGTTATTATTAGTATTATCTTTTTTTTGAATCAAATAATCTATATATGGAACCCCTAAGGGTATTAGCTTCTTTGGTTTTAAATTTCTAACTTTTTCAATTTCTCTAATGGATTTTTTTTGAAATTCGCCAGTCAATATAACTGAGTCATAAAAATCTAATGACCCTTCTCGGTAAATAGATATATCACTTACTGAATGAAAAATATGAACTAGATTTTTTACCATCTTAGGTTTTTTAAGAGGGTAGTTAAGATTTCCTATGTTAGGAGTTGTAGATATAAGATAATCACACTCAATTAATGCAAATCTTAAATATGCTAGATACTTAAGTCCTAAATATTTAGATTTTAAATATTTGCTTTTGATCTTTAAGATTTTGTCATTTGAATCTAAAGTGTAATATTTTACTCTAATTTGTTTTTTTAAAAATGAGTCTACTAAAGGCTTAAATGTAGAATAATATGAATTCCCCTCGCTAAAAAAAGAAATTGTTGATTTTTTCAATTTTGTTAAATTAAATCCATGATTTATTATTTGCAATCTCTAAATCTTTTAGATCATCTACTTCTACCCAACCACCAATTGTCTCTACATAAAATAAATTATTTTGTTTTGCAAAATAATTTAAGATATCAGTCATGTAAGATAATTTTAATTTTCTTCCACTATTCCATGCATTAAGTTTACAAGATTTATTTTGGTGACATAAGTTATATGTTGATATAAATTTTTTACATCCTTCTTTGGATAATTTAATTAATCCAATAAACTGTCCATCAATGTTTTTAATGTTTTTTTCTTTTTGTCCTAGAGATTTGACTTTAAAGTTTTTGCCTTTTACAAATGATTCGGCATCTTCTAGTGGATTATCAAACCTTTGAGTCCAATAACTTTTCCATGCGGAATCGGAAGTAATAACAATGTCTCTATAATCATTTAATAAGTTGTTTAAAAGATCTTCCTTAAAAAATATATCACCATATGAAATGATGGTATTACCATCCAAAAAATCTTTAGCGAGCATCAAACTATATACCATATTGGATGAATCAAAATCATTATTAATAACCTTAATTATATAATCTTCATTAATTTTTTCATGAAGATATCCACAAACAACAATTATTTTTGAAGCTCCTAACTTCCTATATAGATTTATTTGTCTTGATAAAATTGATTTACCCTTCAGTTCTGTCATACACTTAGGGTTGCTTTTTGTTAAGGGTAATAGTCTTGATCCTTTTCCAGCAGCTAAAATTATGACTTTAAAGTCCTTCATTGAAAAAATATTTTTTTAAAAAACTCAATATCAAATTTATTAAATGGATAGTTTCTCTCAGGATGCCACATAATTCCATTTATAAGATTATTGAAATCCCTAAAACTTTCAACTTCATCCTCAAAAATTGATGTTGGAATTAATTCATCTGGCAAATCTATTTTTTTAATAGCAAAATTATGAAAGGAATTAACACTTGTTTTATTTCCGTATATCTTTATCATAAAATCATCAATAAAATTAATTATATGGGATTTATTAACGTGAACTAGTTTATCAATTATAATTTGACTGCCGTTAAAAAAAGAATTAATAAACTGCATTCCTTTACAAACTCCAATAACTGGTTTTTTATTTTTTATGGCCCATTTAAATAATTCTAACTCTGTTATTTCTCTATTCTTTGAGACATCATCAATTTCAAGTGACTTGTTTTTAAAAAGAATCTTATTTTTAGAACCAATATTATTTCCTCCTGAAAAAATTATTCCATCTAAATTTAGAGTTTCTAAATATAGGTTTAAATTCTTTAAATTATTTGGAATCGGTAAAAGTATTGAATTAATTGATCTTGAAAAATCATGCCAATTATGATCCAAAGTGTCTCTTATTTCTTTCGAATTATTGTCAAAAATAACTCTTTGCGTGATTCCAATTTTTTTCATTATTTCAAAATGGTTATTTTTTTTAAAGAACAATTCAAATTTATAAAATTAGAACTCTCGATTTTATTATAAAGAGTGTCGCCACAGCCTATAGCAGCTGGCAAACCAAATTCGGAGCATCTAATTGTCATATGAGAGGCTGCCCCTCCATACTTAGTTATTAGCCCCTTAATCTTATATAAAAAGATCCAATCATATCCAGGATCAGCTCCTTCTATAAGAACAATTTTATTAATAATTTCATTATTATCATTTATTTTTTTTAGTGATACTATTTTTGAATTAATATTTTTTGTTGAAACAAAGTTTGGAAGATTTTCATCATTTTTTATTATTTCTACATCATTAATTGAGGAAATGAAACTTGGGGTTACAATATCTTTTGATTTAAAAGCCCAATTCTTACCTTTTGATATTAATTTATTCAAGTGCTTTTTTGTATCGTCATATGAGAGTTTCGAATCTATTTTTATTAAGTCATTAATCAAAATAAATGAAATTTGATTTCTATTGATCCCATAATAATTTGAGTATTCAACAATTAAATCAAGAATGTTACTAAGAGTTTTTGTGAATTGAAACTTAGAATACTCTCTTGCAACTGTCGAGTCCTGAATAAACTTTAATAACTCCGAAGAATTAAAATTCAAATTTTTAATTTCTAAATCAATTTTAGATTTTGTTTTTTCATTAAAAAAAAAATTTTTTCTTTTCGTTATTTTGTTTTTTCCTGTCTCTGATAATTTATTTGGCAAGTAATATTCTGGCTTTTCTTTATATGTAAAAGATTCAATATTATAACTGCTCGGTCTTAAATGTCCATACTTTTTCAAAAAGTTTTCAATTGTTATTTTTTCTTCAATTACTTTATTCATGTCAATTGACATGTCAGTAACGATAGTTTCAATTGAATTTAAAAATTGATTCTTTTCTTTTGAATTGATTATTTTTTTCCTAACGAGGCCATTTAGAGATGAGGCTCCTATGAATCCATAACGAGCAAGAATTGAGAAAGGTAAGGTCCCATAATTTATACATTTATCAATTAAAGATTTAATTATATTAGGAATTTCATCAGGCTTATAATCAGTTTCAGTAATTTTTTTTCTGTATAAATCTAATTTAAGTGTATCATTTAATAATTTTTCAATTGAAAATTCTCTTTGACTTATAATTTTTTCTGTCAAAATTTTCAATTTATGTTTTATTTCTTTTATCTCATCTTCTGTAAAATTATCATTTTTCAACCTTTCTAAATGAAATTCAATATCTGGAGTATAACATGTAATAGCAACTTCAAATTCAACCTTATCATGTAAATTAATATTTTGCTTTATAGAATATAAATAATGATTTAATAATTTATTAGATAATTTTTTAGACAATCCCTTAGGAATAAGATTATTTAAGCTATTCCTTAAGTCAATATAAGGATGTCCACCAATACAAAATAATAACTTTTCGGGTGACGGATCATTATATCCTATCATTGATCTTGCGACTCTCCAGGTAGAATCTGTTATTAGAGACATATATAAAGAAAGAGAGAGTGGCTTTGGATTAACGCCTATCATTTCTGCTGGATTCCAGTCAGACATATCAGATAAAAGATTAATATCTCCACTTAAATGAGTTTTTCTATTTAATCTTGATAAAATATTTAATTTGAAATTATTAAAATTTACACTAAAATCTTCGTTTTCAATAAGACTTTTATGAGAGCTAATTGGTCGAATTTGAACTATAAATATTTTTCCAAAATTGTCAATAATAAATTCTATATCAAGTGATGAATACTCTAAAATATTTTCTATTTCAGATACAGAGTTAATTATTTTTAAGATTCTAGGGTTTAATATTTCTTTATTACAATCTCTCTGGACTATGAATGTTTTAATTTTATTTGAGTTCCCAGATGTTATTACATCAGTATCAGAGTTTGAATCATTATAGCTTATACAATAATAAGGAGCTCCTTCTTCTAAAGTTTTAGAAAAAACAACTCCACTTATTAGAGCATTTTTAATGTAAGGTTGGATTAAAATCTGATTATTTAAATTAGATTTTCTGTTTTCTTTTGTATAGCTGTCAAAAACTTTTTCAATGTTCAGAACTAGTTTGTCTTGATTTTTTGGGTTAATATCTTTTATGCTTATAAATGATCCCGCTTGAGAATTTTCCCAGGAGTCTTCGTCTAGAGAACTACTTCTAATAATTACATTTTGATCAAAAGTATTTTTAATTTTTTTGACAACTATTTTTTTATTTTTATTCCAATAATTCAAGTCAAAATAAATTTGATCACAAATAATTGATTTTTTTATAAAAGGTTTTACTCTATTTAAAGTCTCTGCTTTAGATCCAAAAATAAAACGCGTAATATCAGAGGTAGAGTCTAACTCAACCCAAGAGTCATCTATATCAAAATCTTTAAATTTAATATCAGTTTGATCATTTACAAATTCATTAAGAGCTTTGGAAAGCCTGTAATTATCTGTTACATGATGTTTTTTATTTAAGAATAATTTAAACTTTTTAACTGTCGATTTTTCGAAAAAAGTTAAACCTGTGAAATGTTTTCTATCTAATGTTTTAGAGTCTATACTTTTTTTTAAATAATTATCTTTAATAACTACTTTTTCAGAATTAGTTTGCCTTGAAATGTTTTTACTTCCAATCTTTAAACTACTTGATGCAATAATATTTTCAGTGCAACAATCAATAAAATCCTTTAAAATATTTGGTTTAAATAGAGTATCTGCATAAAAAATTAAAACATCTTCACCTTTCCAATAATCTAATGCATATCTCAAAGATCCGACAACATGTGTTTGATCCCATTTAGAATTTATAATATAATTTATATTAGGAATAGAATCTTGAATTTCTTTAACTCCATATCCAGCAATTAAAGAAATTGATTCATGACCTATATCTTTTTCATTAAGAGAATTTATATTCCACTCTAGAAAACTTTGTCCACTAATCAGCTTTTTGGATAGGAGAGAGGAATCTTTGGACAAAAACCAACCTTTAATCTTTTGAGCCCCTAGTATAAATACCTGCATTGATTTTAGGTTTTTTTATTTGTTATATTTTTTAAAAAATTAATTATTCTTTTTCTTAATTTTTTAAAAAATATAGCTATCCCAGCAAAAATTGAAATAAAAAGCTGAATCAATATCATTAATGTGCCTGGGTCTATATATAATAAGATCTTTGTCATATTTAAAATTTATCCTTTATAAGCCCTTATATTTTTTATTAATTCATTTTCATTAAACTCAATTTTATCTAATACTGAGATGGTATTTCCATCTAAATCAATTTTTAATTCGGAAAATGATGTATTGTTGAAAGAATCTAAAAATATAATATTTAGTCTAATATCATTAACTTTTTTAAAAAATTCTTCGTTAAATTTAACTACTGCATTTTTTCCTTTAATTAAATTTTCCCAATCTTGAAGTACAATTTCGTCATGAAATAAGTTTGTCAATCCCTCAATATTTTTATTACTCCAAAAAGTAAAATATTTCTTAGTTGCTATTTCTATTTTATTCATTTTAAATTTCGATCCCTTTAATTCCATGATCTCTTTTGATATTTATAGCAAAAGCTGTTTTGTCACCGTTAGGTTTATCATCATTAATCAAAACCCTTGGCCCTCCGCCTATACCCATTATTAATTTATCATAAATAATTCCTGCTTCAGAAAGCTGCCTCTCAGTATTTTTTCTAAGTGATTCTTTTCTTCCAGTTACAAGAATTATACAATACCCTTTCGCGTCCCATTCCGAAAATTTTTCAATAGTTCCGGAAAGTAATTCTAGTTTTTTCTTCGATGTTGCATTTTTCCATGGCAATTCGTGCTTTACTAGAGTTCCATCGATATCACAGAAAATTGTTTTAGGTCTATAGTCCATGTAATGAATTTAGTTTGGTTTTAATATTATTTTTTATTTTAAAATCTATTTTGGGAAAGTGAATTTTTACGTTATTTATAAATTCCTTTTGAGATAAAACATAGTGCCCACATATTTTAATTAGTTGAATTTTTTCTTTTAAAGGGTCGAATTCATCAGTTACCCATTTTACCCACCTTTTTGATTCAAAACAAATTTCCCAAAATCGATCTAAAATCTTTGGGTCTTTAATTTCATCTAAATATGTCTGAGTCTCTACAAGCCCAAATTCTGGAGCAATATTTATAGAATCCAATCCTAATTCCATTTTTTCATATATTAGGTGCTCAGGAATATAGTCTCCATTATGTTCTTTTGATTTCAAATTATGCTTTTTTGCAATCTGGATCATTGATATTAACCTATCCCTATCATATATCCCTGTATTTGATGTTGATGAAAGAGAAGTCCCTGACTGAATTACTAAGTATTCAATATTTCTATAAGATGATTCTGGTAAGCTTTTTTTTAAATCCCTCACCAAATTGTCTAATTCTGAGGGTTCAAAATGTCTAATACTTTGTTCCGTCCCTATTTCGAATTTAATTTTTGGATTTAGATTATAGCAGTATGATATCATATCCTTGGTCCATTTTAATCCATCACTATAAAGAGGATATTTTTTCCATGGATCTATATGAATATAATCAAAATGTTTGCAGTCATAACTTAGTGAAACATAACCATCATCATCTAAATTTCCCTGGCCTGGACCGGAGTGATCTCTTTTTATAATTAACCCTTTTGCATATTCACTAAACTCTTTTGTTGTCCAATTATTACAATATCCACCATTAAATTCAATTTGTCTTCGGCTTGGAATTAAGCCTACATATATTGATGAAGATAATTGAAATTCAATTATTGCATCAACAATATTTTTGGACATTGGGCCAATAAAAAATTTAATATTCATTGTATGTAGAGTTTATATTGTTCTTCAGCTTGAAGTCTGGCAATAATTTTCCCATCGTGTTCCGAAGGCCTAGCATCAATAAGATTATTTTTGGTATCAATATTCACAGGTGTTGCATTAAAAATTGTTTCCTTTGTTTTTTTTAAATAAGACCAATTCTCCCTATTAATTAATTTAAAAGAAATATTCATTTTATTACAAGTGTATTGAGCTGCTTTACTAAACCCTCCATTACCTGTAATTAAAATTGATGGTGGAATCTGAGTTTGTAATAAAAATTTCTTAATTCCAAGCCAATCCGTGTTATATGCAATTAACTTACCGTTCTTATTAATAACTGTATTACAGCTACCGATAGTTTGTGCTACTTTGTCAATACTATCTACATAATTTAAGATTTCAACTTTGAAAGGCATGCTTACAGCAAATCCTGAAATACCTAGTGTTTTTACTGCTTCAATTGATTTTTTTATGTCGTCAGAAAAAAAGGATTTATAAATCGCATTTATATTGTTAGTTTTAAATTTTTCATTAAAAAAAATGCATCCATTATTACCTGGATTCTTAGAAAAAGAACAAAATATTTTAGTGTCTTTATTGATCAAAGTTAGCTAACATTTCTATGGATTTAAACCATAATATTTTACTAAAATTACCTTCGTGTAACGGAGACATATTTAAAAAAATGATAGCTGTTATAAATTTAACAAAATCTAAATCATATCCTTTTTCATCCAACCACTTCTCATAAATATCCCTGAAGGTATTTAAGTTATTTGAGATTTCAATTTTGAAATTTACAATACTATCTCCTTTTTCAAAATTAATAATATCTGAGCTTTTGATGTCAAAATAATTAAAAATTAGCCCTCCATAAAGCTTTGCAAAATCATAGTATATGTCTCCTCCATTGGTATCTCCCCCAAAGGAATCTCTCCAGTCGATGTATGAAAATTTACCCTTTTTTAAATCATAAATAATATTATCAAACTGTAAATCACCATGAAATAAATCATATATCATTGATTTTTTAAAATTATCAAATTTTAATTTTTGTAGATATTCATTTAATGGCTTGTATATTTTACCATTAATAGAAAAAGAATCTTCGAGATAATTAACTCCATTTTTTTCAGTGAAGAGTTTAATTCTAGAATTTGTTTTTTCAAAATAAAATTTAGAAATATTTTCTTTTTTAATTGGTTTAAAATTTGATTGACCAATAAGTTCATCAAAAAAACTTAAGAATTTTTTAAATACTTTTAAAGAATCTATTTTGTAAAGTGTATCTCCATCGATCCATTTATATTTTATAAAATTCATTGATGATTCAAAGGATTGAGGTATAAGATTGTTGAGTATTTTTGCTCTTTTTGCTATATTAGAAATTACCTCTTTATTTGGGTTAAATTTTATAAAGTCATCCCCTACGTAGCTTATTTGACCAGTATTCTTCTCTAACGAAATTGGATGATCTTTAAAGTATTTTTTTGTTACGTTAAGATCATCAAGATTTCCTGTATCAAACCATTTTAATTTTTTGGCTTTAAATTTTTTGTATTTTTTTATGTTGTTGAATGCATTGATAATTTCACCTTTTATCATATTAGACTCAAGTTCAGTCCAAAAAGTTTTATAATCCCATATACTTGCAATTCCAGTGAAAGCATATTTGTAACCATCAGTTGATTTTTGTTTAAATTCTAGAATGTTTCCCTTTTCGTCAAAATTTAAAGTTGAATATTTTTCAGGATAACTAGTTTCTTGAACTCCAAGCCAATTCCCATCAAGATGAGGTATGGGAGAATCAATTATACAGTCTGAAACAATAAAATAAAAAGGCCTTTGTAGATATTTCTTGGATAAAATCGCAGTTGCACCTGGTCCAGAATCAATATCATTAAAATTTTGAACATCAACAAAAATAAATTTATAATCTACAAAGGAGAGTTCCAAAAATTCTCTCAATTCTTGGCCTTTATAGCCTAAAGTTATTACGAACTCATAATTTTTAGGAAATTTTTTAATTATCCTTGAAATTATTGCCTCATTATTAATTGGTATCAAAGCCTTATTTATATACTTTGTTAAATTAGCTAGTCTGGTCCCCATTCCCGCAGATAATATTAAAACAGCTGGTGTAGAATGTTCTGCTTCAATTTTACCATCATGACGATTAAACTCATCGTTAATTCTAAAAACATCGTCTACCTCAGGAGTTGATACTTCTTGAAGAATTAAATCTGTAATTGCAATTACACGATGTTTCTTTGGGGGGTGGACGTTAAAAAAATCTCCTGCCATCATTATTGATTTTTGAACAACACCATTATCGTCCTCCAACCAAACCTCAGCCTTCCCTTCGATTATGTAATTAGTTTCTTTCTTAAAATTATGATATTGGTAACTAGTCTTATATCCTGCATTAATATATATTCTTTTATAGCAATAGGAATCATTTAACTCAAGCCATTCTTCTTTCCCCCAAGGTTTATGAACAATTTTATGCATTTATTAAGTGTTTTTAAATTTTATTTATATTACTATTGATTCCTGATAGTATATTTCTACCATCGAATATTTTAATATTGGTTTGTGATGTTTTTATGATTTGGGTCCAATTATACATTTTGAATTCATCCCATTCTGTTAAAATTGCAACTGCATGAACATTCACAAACATTTCTTTAAATTTTTTAAAAGGATTCTTTTTTTGACTTTTGGTATTGTTAGGAATAATTTTATAATTTGATTTCTCACCAAAAATCCCCAAATCTCTAATGATATTTTCTTTACTTACTTGAGGGTCATAAATTATAAGTTTTGCACCTAATTCAATTAAATGTTTGGCGACATCTATCGAGGCACTTTCTCTACTATCATTTGTATTTGCTTTGAAAGACCATCCTAAAATTGTAATATTTTTATCTTTGATTTGGCCATCAAAACTTTTAATTATTTTTTTTGCTATACGCTTTTTTTGATACTCATTAATTTTAATAATCTGATTCCAATACTCGGCTACCTCATCTAGGCCATAATGTTTACATAAATAAACAAGATTTAAAATATCCTTTTTAAAACAACTTCCTCCAAAACCAACGGAAGCTTTTAAAAAATATGGTCCTATACGATGATCCATTCCTATGGCTTTAGAAAGCTGGTCAATATCAGCTCCTGTCTTTTCACATAGGGCTGAAAGACTATTTATCGAAGAAATTCTTTGAGCAAGCATTGCATTTGAAGCCAATTTAGCTAGCTCTGAAGACCACACATTAGTCGTTAGAATTTTACTTTTTGGAATCCAATTAGCGTAAATATCCACAAGAGATTGAACGGCCTTTTGCCCGGATTCTGACTTATCGCCTCCAATTAAAACACGGTCAGATTTAAACAGATCTTGAATTGCAGTACCTTCTGCTAAAAACTCAGGATTGGATAAAATTTCAAAATGAATATCACTAGAATTATCCTCTAAAATCTCTTTAATCTTTTCAGCTGTTCGAACAGGAAGGGTGGACTTTTCAATTACTATTTTATCAGATTTGGAATATTTGGCAATGTCTTTTGCACAAAATTCCACAAAACGAAGATCGGCCGCCATTCCAGCTCCCTCTCCTTCTGTTTTTGTTGGGGTATTTACCGCCATAAAAATCATCTCAGACTTTTCTATGTTAACAGCTATATCGTCAGAAAAGAAGAGGTTTCTGCCTCGTGCTTGCTCAACTACCTCTGCTAAACCAGGCTCGTATACAGGTAAAGAATCAAGAGGCCCATTCCAAGATTTTATTTTTTCTGAATTAGCATCGACTACAGTAACATTTATATGAGGACATTTAAGGGCAATAACTGCCATAGTTGGTCCTCCCACATAACCCGCTCCAATACAACAAATACTTTTTATCTGCATCTTATTTTTTTAAAAGCCAAGAAGAAGATTGAATTTTATCTCCTAATCTATCAAGAAGTCCAATCCTTTTTTTTCTGCATATTGGAACTTCTGGAATAGAATCATTATTCTGATCGCCTCCATTTGCAAAATAAAGTGTGTAATCCCCAGAATATTTATCGGCTAAATCTGAGAGAGTAGCGCACTGAGTTTTGTCTTTATCAATTGAAATCAGGGCCTTATCTACTATTCCAATAGCACTTACAATAATGAGGCGCTCATTCTCATCCATAAACTCTTTACTTCCCTTTAACTCACGTTGCAAGTCATTGTTGACAACAACCCATAACTCATCCCCATTACTTTTTGCCTTTTCAAAAAGCTCAAGGTGTCCTTTATGTAAAGGGTTGAAATATCCAGAAACAATAATCGCTTTTGCTTTACTCATTTACACTCTATTATAATCTTCTTCAATTCTTATGATTTCATCTTAACCAATAACGATTTTAACTTTCTAATGAAATCATTTATCTTTCGAATTAAAAAGAACAATATGTTCTGTATCAGTTAAAAATTTAGAAGCCAAGTAAAAACTCACTTTTCGGCTTATGAGGTCTTCTATTTTATCCTCTAATTGAGCAATATATTCCATGTTGAGTGCCTGGCCGATTAAAAAAACTTCAATAAGTCCGGAATCGTTTCCTTTTGCATAGTCACCCACAAGGATAATTTGATCAACATCTCCCATCCGCTCGAGAACAGTTTCAACCACATCTTCTAATCCTAGGTGTTTAAAAACTACTTTTTGCATTACATCAAAAAGGGGATGATTTATGTTCGCTTTGTACTCTATTTTATTATCCACTTTAACTTTTTCTAAATACCCTGCTCCTTGTAAGTGATTGAGTTCTTTTCGTATGGCATTAGTAGATTCTCCCATTTCTGTAGCAAGACCATTAAGATAACCTCTGTTAGCCTGTGAGATAAAAAATTTAATCAATAATCTAAGACGTGTTTTAGAAGTGATTAGCTCTCCTAGCATAAAAAAATATTTGTTTTTTAAGACGGCTCCGCCGCATTTGTCCCAAAAGGGCAAAGTTAAATATTCAATCCAATTTTAAAAAAAGTTAAACTTAGGCAGCCTGTTTATTCAATGTAATACTCATTCCTAGGGACTGTAACTCTAATTTAACTTTTGTTTTATTTTTTTCAACGACTCTCCCAGAAATCCCTGAAAAGGGCCCCTGAGTTATCTTATGCATCTGACCTAAAGAAAGAGCAGATACTTTAATATCGTAATAAATTCCGTTTAGATAATCTTGCATTTGGCTTATCTCAGAAGAAGACACAATTGCTGGTTTTCCTAGGTAAAATAAATAGCGAATTACGCCAGAGCATGAGAAAACTTTACTTCGCTCACTTTCTTCTAAATTAACCATAACATAGGAAGATAGAAGCGGTTTCTTAACTTTTTTCTTTCTATCAGAATATTGTTTTAAAAGCTTTACTGTAGGACAATAATTAATTATACCCATTGCAGAAAGCTGCTCAGAAATTTTAATCTCTTGGTGAGGTCGGGTATAAATGACAAACCATTTTTTTTCCATTGTTTTCAAGAAAAAACCCTTAAAATAATAGGAGGATCAATTAAGTTAAGGGAATTAAATTTTAATCAAACGAATTTTAATCATTAATGAGTACCAAAAGTACTTGATAATAATTAAATAACAAAACTATTTATGATATATTTTTATTTTTAATATTTATTTAATTAGAAGCTATTTTGATTGAAATAAAATTTCATTATCTACAAAACTGATCAAAACTGGCTTCAGCTTGTGTAAACCCAGAATCTCGAGCTGTTGCAAGAAGTGGACAAGCTCCAATGGGGTCACCCATTTTAATAAATATTATGGCTTTTATGTATTCACACTTTCCGTTCAAGGGATTCAGATCATTAATCACAACATTAATCTGTTCAAGGGCTTTCTCTAAATTCCCTATTAAGTAATTTGCAGTCGCTGCATTTTCAAAATGCGAATAATCCAGTGGATTGATCTCTAAGGCTTTCTCAAACTGCTCAGCTGCATTTTTATAATCCTGCTTATTAAAAAATTCAAGTCCTTTTGTTGCATATCCACTTGAAGTACTTATACCAGCTTCTCCAATTGCTATCTGACGATAAAGGGCTTGAATATCTTGGTTATTTGGGAAAATTTCTTTTGCTTTTTTTGCCCTTTTTGATATTAATGGATCACCAGCTTGATATAAACCACTAGCTACAATTAAATAATTTTTCCAATTATTAATTTTATTTTTAAAAGTAAGTGCTTCAAAAGAATCCTCAAGTGCCTGACTGTCTCTTGTAAGATTTATTAGGTTAATATAAGTGGATGAATGAAGATCATTATTTGGGAGTCCAAAAAAAGCCTTTTTAGCATATACTTTGGCGCTATCTAATTGTCCTTTTTCTCTAAAAATCTGACTTTTTAATATCTCACTATAGTAAAGATAAGGGTTAGCGTTTGTTCCTTTATCTAACATCGATAGAGCTTTGTCATATTGTTTGGCATTTACAAAATATCTCGCCTTAACAGAATTTATTGGAATTGTAGTTACAGTAATATTAGGGATATCGGGTACAATAGTCTCAACTTGATTTAAGGGTATATTAAAACTATTTGAATTAAAGTCCTGAAGTAAAAACATCTGCCCTTTTAGAGATTCATATACTTTATTACTAACATAAATACTTGGAATTACACCCAGAATACTAAGAACTAGGAACAACAAGCTGATCTTATTTTTTTTATTAATTACTATAGATTTCAGTTTATATTTCTGATAGAAACCTGTAATTAATGCAATGACTAAGGACCAAACAACTAATACTTGTGGTCTTGCAATCGGAAAATTAAGATTCGCATCAACACTATAAATTCCCAATGCGGTTAGCATCAAGAACAAAAAAACTTTCTCATTTAGATCCAGATTAGAAAACCTAATCAAATAGTAGACATAATATATTGCTATCAAAAAAATTGACAAATAAAGTAAAAATCCAAAAATTCCTAATTCAGCTCCTAACTGGATAAAATCACTGTGCGCATGGTACGGTACTACATAACCAATTATATCCTTTGAATCATAGTTTATCGATTTTAACTTCCAATTACCAAGACCAACACCTAAAATAGGATTTGAAGCCACATGGGTTAATACATCCTCATAATAACGCAATCTTTGGTTTACAGAGCCATCATTTGTACTTATAGATATCGAAGCAGCACGAGATAGAGCATCTGCTCCCTTATCAGAGAGTATAGTTTGATTAATTAAAATTGCAACAATAAGAGGAATTATCAAATACCCTATTTGTAAAATTTGTGACAATTTTCTGTTTATTCTAAAAAAGATTATTAGATGTAAAATCAAGTACATAATAGTCATAAAACCAATAGCTATAAAAGATGCTCTTGATTCAATCATAGAGAGACATAAAAGACTAGCACAAGTACCCAGACTTAGCAATAATTTAATCCACATTTTTTTTTCAAAATGTATAAGAAATAAAAGAAAAGGGATTTTTATAGCTATTGAAAAAGCAGTAATATTTCTATTTGCTGTTACTCCTTTCAAAGTTCCTGGATCTAATATTCCGCTAGTTTTAATCATCTCAATCGCTTGGTTTAAAACAGCATAAATTTCAAATGATAAAATCAAAGTTATAATCCAAGGAATAAGTCGAATTTTATTTTTTAAAGAGAATAAAAAAGTAAACATTGCCATAAACATAAACATAACGTTGGCTTGTCTTGAAATGTTTACGACCACTTCAGTGGGATTTATAGCATAAAAATAAGATCCGAGAGACCAAATAATAAAACCTACATATGTTAATGTTAATGTGGCTTTTAAGTTTATTGTCAAAATAGGGCTTATTGAATCTTTATTGAATAGAAAATATAAAAGAGTAATGAGGTTCAAAATACTCATAGATAGCCATTGTGGAGCAATTTTATCTACTGCTTCCCAATTTGGAATAAAGCCAATGCACAAATAAAGAATTAACATGGCTGGTCCAATAATATTAATAGAATTGAAAGTGTTTGGACTAGTTTTTGCCATATCATTACATATATTTACTAAAATACTATTTTTAAAAAAACTTATATCAAGTAGATCTTAAATTATGATAGTTTATTTACTTATTGCAGCGTTTGGATTAAGTTCTATTCTTCATTACAGCGTGCAAAAGATTTTTATTTATTACAAAAAGTTTGATGATTTTAATCATCGAAGTTCTCATAACACATTGGCCACTAGAACTGGAGGCATTGGAATTTTTTCTTGTTTAATGTTGATATCTACATTTTTTTATTTTAAAGAAGAACAACTTTTTGACTATTCTCTTTTTATTCCAATCGGAATAATGTTTATTGTAGGAGTTTATGATGACTTTTATGGCGCTGACTTCAAGCTAAAATTTTTACTTCAAATTATAGTTGCCAAAATTCTTATTGATCAAGGTTATGCAATTACAAATTATCAAGGCCTATTTGGGATTTATAATATCCCCTGGATTTGGGCTCAAATAACCACAGTCTTCGTTTTTCTAGTAATTGTGAATTCTATAAATTTTATTGATGGCATTGATGGTCTGGCAATAACAGAAGTTATTAAGTCCATTGCTTTAATTGAATTTTTTAGTTATAACTATACCAAGATGCATATGCTTGGCCTAATAACTATTTTTTCTATGCTCCCCTTATATTATTTTAATTTTAAAAAAAAGCAGAAAGTGTTTTTAGGAGACGGAGGATCACTTATACTTGGTACTTTAATTGCAACTTATATTTTTTATATTTTAAGTGATCAATATAATTTCCAGAGTAATATTGCCATTAATAAAACACTTTTTACGATAATATTACTCTTATACCCTTTAATCGACTTGCTAAGAGTATTTATAATAAGAATTATGAGTTTTAAATCTCCCTTTCATCCTGATCAAAACCATTTACATCATTTCTTTTTAAATAAAACTAGTGATTCTACAAAAGCTCTAATTGTATTACAATTAATAATTCTTACTATACAAACTTGCTTATTATTGTTTTACACATAAAGCATCATAGGCATCCGATGCCTGCTTATTCTTAAATTTTTTAGATTTTAAAAGGTATTGACATGATTTTTGAGGCTCACGCAGAAAATGATATGACATTCCTGTAATATATAAACTAAGAGGGTCTAATTTTACATTAACCTTTTCAATTTGTTGCATATAATCTATAACCTTTCTATATTCTCTTATGTTATAATATGCAAGACCAATTGTTTGAATAATTGAAATATTTCCATCCCTAATTTCTAATGCTTTTTTGAAAAGTTCTATTCCTTCATTATAATTTTTTCCGAAAAGTAATTTTTGTCCTCTTTCTTGATAATCAAGTGCATTATCAACTAATTTTTTCCCTTTAATTACGTAATCTGCTAAAGTCTGCAATTCATTTTTATCTAAGTATCTATTTTTTGCACTTTTGGCAATTTGCATTACTGAGTTTTTTAGAGAATCATCAATTTTATCATAAAAATTTACCATTGATGCCAAAAATATTTTTGTTATATCAGGTCTGGGTGGTGAGTTTATTTTATTGAACGTTAAGACTATACTATCATAATGACCTTTATTTGCGTAAAGCTTTCCCATCATAGCAAAATGTATTGCATTTTTTGGTAGTCCTAAAAAAGATTTTCTTGCATAATAATATGCACTATCATAATTTCTAAGCGAAAAGTATAGTTCAGATAAGTTACCTTCAGAATACATCAAGAAAGGGTTGTCTTTAATAGATTTGTGTAGTAAATTTTTTGCCTTTTCAATACTGTCTAATGGTTCATTAACTTGAATATAGATCCCTTTTACTGCTTTAATAGGTATCGATGTAACAGATAAATTAGGAATATTAATCTCCAAATTATTGTAAAACTCTGAAGAAGTATTAGAAAAATTTGATGAATTTATATCTCTAAAAATTTTAACTTGCTGTTTATAGGAGTTATAATTTTTGTGGTGAACAAAATGTGCTGAAATAGTTGTTAAAAATAAAATAACTAAAATCCATATATTAATGTTTTTCACTTTCATTTGAGATTTTTCAAATTTTGGTGCTTATAAAGGCCGTAAATAAAAGTCGAATAAAATAAAATATTAACAAGCATTATTGGTCTATAAAGAGGGAAATTAAGATTTGCGTCTATAAAATAGATTATCCCTGGGATTGCTAATATTAGTATAGCATTATGGTTATATTCAATTTTCTTATAGAAAAACATTTTGGCAAGAAAGTATAGTGATGATAAAATAAATATCAAATATATAATTGCTCCTAAAATACCAATTTCAGTTGCTAATTCAATAAAATCATTATGGGCAACATAAGGAACTATATAGCTCTCTAGACTATCAGAGTCAAGTTTTATGGAGATTAGTTGCCAATTTCCAATTCCTACTCCCAGAAAAGGATTTTTTAAAGCGTAATTCGATCCTTTAGTGTAATATCTAAATCTAGTTGATGATGAAACATCATCAGAATTAATACTTGAAATTCTATTTCCGATATTGGTTGATTCATTTTTAAATAAAGTATTTGATATTCCTAATGCCATTACAATTGGAATAAAAAATATAAAAAGGTTCTTTAAAATTGATTTTGAATTATAATTCGATATAAGTGAAGAGATAATAGATCCAGTAAAATAAAAAAATGAAAAGATAGTAACTGATAAAATTATTGCTCTAGATGACAATATAATTAAATTAAAAAATGCTGTAGTACAGATTATTAATAATAAAATTCTTAAAAATATATTTTTGTACTTAAAGATCAAAAAGTAAATAAAAGGGATTTTAAAAGCAATTGATGCTGATGTAATATTTTTATTTGCAGCAGCGCCCCTTAAAAATTGATCGGCCATCGAGAAATCATAATCCGTAACTTGAATGATTTCAAAAAAGGGTTTGATACTTAGGAAAACCTCTATTAACAAATATGTTGAAAATAAGATCGATAGTTGATTAATATTAAAGTTTTTAAATATTTGTAATTCTTCAAAAAGAAAAAGAGAGATTAATGTAATTGAGAGTTTGGATAATGCAATGATTGAAACAGAATGGTTTATCGAGAATGATAATGATAAAGAACAAAACAAGAAGAAAATTAGATATAATATTATCAATGGATTGCTAAAAAAAGAGATGTTGTTTTCTTTTCTGTTTTGTATAAGTCTTTTTAACAAAGTAAATCCAAGAAAAAAAATGTTTAGATACGACAAATAATACCATTGAATCCCCACGACGTCAATTACATTTTCTGAATTTATAAATCCCGTAACACTTAAAAGTATTAAATATATTAGGCCTGTAATTTTATCATTCACCATTACAACAAATATAAATTAAAAAAAAGCCCCTTCAATATGAAGGGGCTTGATTTTTAACTGAAAGTTAGATATTAGCTACCAGCAGGTATCCAACCAGTTCTGTCGGTTGTAACAGCAGTCACAGCAGCTGTTGAAACAGCTTCAGTTCCACCGGCAGCAGCAGTTGCAACATAATATGTAGTCGCAGTTGCATCAGTAGTACCAGAAGATACATTTGTTGATGCTGAAACAATACTAATTCCATCTTGAAGTAGATAAGGAATTAATAAATCTCCAGTATTCGCAGCAGTACCCATGGTAATGGCAGTGTTAGACATTGAGTCTGTAGTAGTGATTCCACCTTGACCAGCTGTCATTGTAACATTAGCACTCATTCCAAGACCAGTAGTGTCTCTTAGTGTAATTCTAAGGTTACTTTGTTTAACTGGTACAACATCAGCAATAGAAAATCTAGAACCCGTAGAAGGTACATAAGTATTAGACAGGTTAGATACTGTTCGATATCCATCAGTATCTCCTCCTAAAACAGCAGTTGTAGATGTCATCGCTGCATCAATAACAATATCAAGTGTTGGAGCAGCAGCCATAAGTGGTGATTTATCCTGAGTTGCTGTTCCAGAAACATTACGTGTTACATAAAATGTATTTAATGCTCCTGATCCACTTGTACTAGTTACAGCATTGTATCCAGCTAAAGCATGAATTGCAACTCTTAAACCTTCAGCAATTTCATTAGCACCGTTACCAGCTACTAAGGCAGTAGAAAGCAATTGAGCAGTTCCATCAACTTTATTTCCAAACAATGCATTAATAGATCCTGCAGCAGAAACTGCACCGGCACTATTTACAGAGTTTGAAGTAGTAAGGTAAGAAACAGTGTAAACATATCTTTCAGCAGAATCAATTGCCGCGTCAATGTTTAAACCTGCTGAGGCAAGAGAAGTATCAGCATTCATGTAATCTACAAGACTTTGAACTGAAGTTCTAGTTGTAGCGGCTTGTACAAAACTAACTATATCAGTTGCAGCAGCACCATATTTTACAGTAACCCCTTCTAAAGCACCTAAAGCTTTGATGTTTCCTAAACCATCTCTTTTTAATTCAAAAACATAAGATCTATTTTCACCAGCAACAGCTCCGTCCATAGTAGAGACTTTAGTTACACCAGGTACGATATAAACAGCAGCATAGTAAGTTGCAGCATTAGCAACAACGTGATAAGTAGCACCATTTACTTCTCCAGGATTGGTAGTAGTGATAGTACCGTTAACGTCAGCT
>CESO01089142.1_pt1 | contig 36613 bp, 38 predicted proteins | sample 356341 | NCBI WGS metagenome assembly CESO01 (sample SAMEA2621812, study PRJEB7988) | marine metagenome | biome: marine biome (ENVO:00000447); feature: deep chlorophyll maximum layer (ENVO:xxxxxxxx); material: "saline water (ENVO:00002010), including plankton (ENVO:xxxxxxxx)" | depth 35 m | reverse complement strand
AATAAATATGATAGAGCTTGCAATTAATATTATAGCAATAGAGGTAAAGGTATAAGATTCATTGATGTGATTTACTTCGAATAGCGAAATAAAAAAGAAGATCGAAAAAATTGCCAAGTATCCATCAATACCATCGGTTAAATTAATAGCATTCATAATAGATAGGTAAACAAATGAGGTAAATATAAGACCAGGGGTAAATCCAATAGAATAAATACCCATGAAGCCGTTCAAGTTTTTAATGATTGGAACAATACTATCAGAGTATAAAAGCATTAAAATTAGAAAGGTTAATATTATATATTTCTGAAATGCGGATATATCCGTAAAATCATCATAAAATCCAACAACAGATACAAGTATGGAGGTTGCTATGACAGAGCTGAAATTAGAAAACTTCGTAAAATCTAAATCATGTAAAACCAAGGCAGCAACCATAATTACCGCAGCAAAAACAACTCCCCCTCCTGTAATTACTTGACCTTTGTGAGAGGCTCTAGTACTTTGAGCTTTAACTAGATTGAATCTCTTTGCAAAACGAATATATCTACTAAAAATAAATCGTGAAAGAAAAAGTGTCAGGATAAATACCCCTACATAATAAAAAATGTAATTAAAATCAAAAGTCATAGAAATATCAAATTTATGAATTAAAAATGAAAAAGCTATTAACGATATAATAATGTCTATTATATAAATAGAAATTACAATTATTTATATATATATTGATATTGTGATTTTTAACTTATTTAAAACTAAACCTACTTTAAAAGAGTTAATCCCAGAGGGATTTGTTGACATTCACTCTCATATTCTCCCCGGAATTGACGATGGTGCAAAAAACATTAAAGAGTCAGTAATGCTGGCTATTGAAATGAAAAAATTAGGTTTTTCAAGTTTAATAACAACACCTCACTCTTATCCAGGCTTATATGATAATAACAATATATCAATCAAAGCTAGTTATGAAAAAGTAAAGAACCCAATTAACAAATTAAATATAAAATTCAATTATGCTTCTGAATATTTAATACACAACTCAATTATAAACAAAGCTGAAAAAGGAGAGTTATTGACTATTAAAAATAATTATTTACTTGTTGAAATGAGCTTTCTATCAGCACCAATGAATTTATATGAAATTTTATATAAAATTCAGATGAACGGATATATTCCAATCCTTGCACATCCTGAGAGGTATTCTTTTTTATTTAACAGATTTTCAGAATATAAAAATTTAAAAAATAGAGGATGTTTATTTCAGTTAAATTTACTTTCTTCAACAGGATATTACGGGGAAAAAATCTCTAAAATCTCTGAAAAACTTTTAAAAGAAAATTTAATAGATTTTGTAGGCAGTGATATACATAACATTAATCAAATTAGAGCAATGCATAGTAAGCTGATAATATCATCATCGAAAAAACTAATTGAAGCGGTTAATAAAACTCAAGAAATATTTTCAAGATTGGATTAGGATTTTACTCCTTTGCCGTAACCATATCCATATCCATAATTATAACCGTACTGATAACCGTACCCATAGCCGTATTTATAGCCGTATCCATTGCTACTTCCAACGCTATTTAGAACTAAGCTCATTCTATTTAATTTTTTTAATTTATAGGTTTCATAAATAAATTTTAAAATTTCTTTATTAGTGTAATTAGATCTAACTATGCATATTGATGTATCAAAATATTTAGCAATTTTAAAAGTATCTGCAACAAGGAGACAGGGAGCTGAATCAACAATAATGTAGTCATATTGTTTTTTCAATTTTTGAATTAATTCAATATATTTAGTAGATTCTAATAACTCAGATGGGTTTGGCGGAATTGTTCCAGAAAAGATAATCGAAAGATTGCCAGATTTTACAGTTATATCATCAATAGAATACTTATCAGAATATAAGTAGTCAGAAACCCCTTTATGTTCACGTTTATCAATATTAAAATGTTTGTGAATTTGAGGGTTTCTTAAATCTGAACCTATAAGAATCACTTTTTTATCAGAAAAAGATAAAGTTTTTGACAAGGAAGTCGATATAATTGTTTTTCCCTCACCTTTAACGGAGGAAGTAATTAAGATTGACTTGCATTTTTCTTCAACATCCGATAAAATATATTTTTGATTTGCCATTAAAATTCTGATACTTTCAGAAAGAATTGATCTTGAATTAGTGTCTAATTGACCTAAATTTTCTCTATCATTTTGATTAAGAGCCGGAATTTCTCCAACGATAGGAATCCCAAGAAATGTTAAATCGGATTTTAAATGAACTTTATTGTCTAAATAAAATCTTAGAGCTAAAAAAATATATGGAATTAGAAAACCTGCTAAAATAAAACCTAGCTTAACAGTAAGCCTGTTAGGTTTATAGGGATAAGAACTACTCATCGCATAGTCAATAACTTTAATTGATGGTTTAACAACTGCAAGATTTATGGCAGATTCTTCTCTTTTTTGCAATAAAAGTAGAAATAATGATTCTTTTATTTGTAGCTCTCTTTCAATTGATCTTAAAGTTTTTTCATTTTCAGGAATTGAACTATAAAATTTAGAAAATTCAGACTCTTTTGTTTTAATATTGTTGATTTTTAACTCTAAAGTTTTTATATAATTATTAATTGTAATTGAAATATTATTTCTAAAACTCTCGATTTTTAGATTAATATTTTTTAAATAAATATTATTTTCTCCCGTTGTAAATAATAAATTTTCTCTTTCAATAATTAGTTTGTTATAATCAGCTATTAACTTATTTAGTACTTCATTTTTAACACCAATATTCATAGGCATTAGATCAAAAATATTTTCAGCATCAGGAGTGGCTAATAAATTAATTAAATCAAGCTGAGATTCTGCTTCAAACAATTCTGAATCGTAAATAAATTTTTGCTCTATATTAATTGAAGCATCTGACTGAATATTACTTAAATCATTTTCTTTCTTATAGTTTTGCTTTTTTATTTCTACTAAGTTTAGTTCTTTTTGCAGAAAACCAGATCTTGAGTCAACAAAATCTAATGTTCTCTTGTGTTCAAGCTGCCTGTCCTTGACTCCATCGTAATCAAACTCATAAATTAGTTTGTTTAAATATTCGTCTGAAATTTTTGGGTTTTCAGATTCAATGCTTAATGATAATTGATCACTATCCTTACCTAATTGATTTACTTGTAAATTATCTTTAAATGAGCTCACAGTAGATTCAAAATTATTTATCCTAAGTGTTTTACTTTCAAACTCATTATTGATTTTGCGAATAATTAAGTCAAATGGAAGATTATGATTTGTATTTTTGGTTGATAAAGATTTAAAAATATCTTTGGTATTGTTTATTTCATCATAAATAATTAAATCATCATCTTCTGTGGTGATTTTGTAAGACATTACAGTAGTAACTGTATCAGAATCTATTTTTAAATCAAGATCATAATCATCAAACCACTCTGAAGAGTGATTATTTGTTGTTTTGATTTTTCCGGATGAATAGAAAGTTATATTTGAATTTAACTCTTTACATATTTTTTCATGTAACCTGAAAGACTTTAATATACCTTTTTCATTATCAATATTAATCATTGATCTGTTGAAAATAGTCATGTCTGTTGGTAAAGACATATCATTGTCCTGGGCCTTATCTAATATTTCAATTGTTGCATATGATTTATAATATAATTTAGCATATCTTAAGTATAAAACAGAACAAGCATACATAATTATTAATGAAACTATGAAATAAGGCCAAAAACTAAAAAACCTTAAAAATTCCTTATTTAAGTCGAAATTATTTTCTTCAATATCTTGTAAACCTTTAAAGTTTTCCATTTTTAAATTTTTGAATTAATTATTAATTACAATTATTGAAGTAAGGATAAATGATAAAAGACTTAGTAATGTTCCTGAATTACCAATTATTCCAGCATTTTTTACTCTTGTAGTATTTGGATTTACAATTATAACATCTCTTGAAAAAATTTGAAATGAGTCTGAAAGAATATTAGTTTGTGTCAAATCTATATTAATAATTTTTAATTTATCATCAACTTCCCGCAGCAACCTTATATCATCTCTGTTACCACTTATAGTAAGATCTCCTGCCATACCTAATGCTTTTAAAATATTCATATCATTTTCAAAAAAATCATATTTACCAGGCTTATTAACTTCTCCTAAAACTGTAAAATGAGAATTCAAAACCTTTAAATCAATAGAGGGATTAACATAGATACCAGAATTAATTAGTTTTGACAACATTAAACTCTTAACTTCTATCAAAGTTTTGTTTGTGACAAGTAATTTACCTAACTCTGGATGATCGATATAACCATTAGCATCAACTAAAAAACCATCTAGCATCATACTTTCCTTAGTTCTACTATTTTTCATATTATTCATATTATTAGGAAATTCATATGAGACAGAATTAAGATTTATATCAATTTTTAAAATATCATCTGATTTTATTTTGTATTGTTGATATGAAAAGTTTGTGAAAAACTTATCAGAATCTTGCAGGTAAATGATCTTTTTTTTCGAAGAACAGGAAAAGAAAAAAAATATAGATATAACTGTGATTATTAGCTTTTTCATTATTTGAATCAATTGGATTGCTAAACTACAAAATATATTAATATATTTAGAATTAATGAATTGATAGAATATCAGAATAATGACTAAGGAAGAAAAATATATTATTTCAGCTTTATTTGATGATCAAAATATTAATCAAATTGAAACCAAAAAATTAGATTTTGAAATGATTATTAAAATTGGAAGTAGCCATTTAATACTTCCTGCAATTTACTTCAATCTTAAGTCAAAAAAAATATTAAAAAAAACTCCAAAAGATTTCAATATATTTCTGGAGGAAATATTCGAAATTAATAAAAATAGAAATTTATTGTTGATTGAAGAGATAAATGAATTATCGACGATTTTGTATGATGAAAAAATTGATCATGTTTTTACAAAGGGAGCCGCAAATATTATTCATGAAATTTATAATGACATTGGAGAAAGAATGATTGGAGATATCGATTTTTTATATAACCCCATAGACACAGAAAAAATTAAGCAAGTTCTAAATAAAAATAAATACAAAAATGTTAATGTATATAATTTTTTTAAAAATAGACATCTTCCAAGAAAAATAAAGAAAGGATGCTTATTTGCGATTGAGGCTCATTCTAAAATTTTTGATAAAAATTTAAAAAAAATTAATGTATGTGAATTGTTAGACTCAAAAAAAAGAATTGCAGGTATTCCTACCCTTAATGCAGAGCATTTATTTCTCACTAACATATATAATTACCAAATTAATGATTACGGATATAAATTAATTAATTACAGCTATAGAAGTCTTTACGATTCATTGAAAATTAAAAGGAAATACAATGGTATAGTTTTAAATATCAAAAAAGATAAGTATTTAAGGTATTACTTCGAATTATCTAAAAAATTAGGAATAAATTCTTTTGAGGAATATTTTACAAATGACTTATTTTGGCTAAATACCAGATATTATTTTAAAAATAGAAGTAAAATATATAAAGGATTTGAGTTTTTTTTATTTGATTGTATTAAAAAAATTGGATGGAAACCGAGACAAATGAAAGAAATTTTAATCAATAAAGATTACAGGGCCTATCTAAAAAAAATTATTCAGAAAAAAACTTAATGCCATCATTATGTTTTTCATTTGTAAACTCGAAATCTAGAGTATTTTTTAATCCCTGTTCCAATTTGTAGGGAGGTTTGAATATTTTTTGCATTTTTTCCGAATTAAATGTGGTTACTGCACAAAATTTTTTAATTCTGACTGAAGATACGGGAAATTTTGTATTTAAAATAAAAGCAAAAAAATCAATAATTCTTGTGAAAAAAATTGCAAAGAAATATGGGATTTTAATATTATAATTATAAAAATTAAATTTCATAGAGATTAGTTCTACAAGTTTATTCATTGTTATATCAGGCTTATCAATATAATTATATATATGATATCCAATTTTTTTTTCGGTTTCAATCTGTTTAATAAAGGCTGATATATTTTTAACATATGCCATTGACTTTTTATTTTTTCCAGTACCCACCATAATGAATTTTCTTTCATATATAATTTTTAAGAGATTATATACATTACCTCTATTTCTTTCACCAAATACAACAGTAGGTCTTATTATAGTGACAGACTTTTTATTGGGATTTGTCTTATACCATTCATTTATTAAAAGTTCTGCTTTATATTTGCTTTTTCCGTAGTCTCCAAAAGGTTCTAGTTTATGTGATTCATCAGGATTTTTTTTATTTAGTCCATACACGGCTACAGAACTTGTAAATACCAGATTATCGATGTTATTATTATCCATAAACTTTAAGACATTTTGAGTTCCTATTACATTAACATCATAATACAGAGATGTAGGCTTAACATTATCTTTATGCTCAGCAGCTAATAAAATCACGGTATGAATATTTTTAAAAACATCTTTAACAGTTGTTAAATCTCTAATATCACCGATTTTGGTAATATCATTGTGAAATGGGCTTTGGTTTTTATCTAAGTTGATAACTTGACTATTATTATATTTTGATATTAAATAACTACCTATAAAACCTGAACCTCCAATAATAAGCACTTTTTTCATATGTTTTGTAATATTTTTTGAATATACCTTCTAATAAAATAAAATAAATTAATTTTTAAATTATGTTTTTGAAATGAGTATTTTATTTCTTGATATCCTTTAGCGATTCCATCTAAATTTGTTGAAAGTCCACCCAACCTTTGACCTACTATAAATCTGTTTAAATAGGTGGATTTACAATTAAATATTTGTAAAAACCTTAACATTAATTCAAAATCAGAAGCAATTTTAAGTTTGGTATCAAAAACCCCGTGTTTCAAATAAACCCTTTTTTTGACAACAAAACCAGGGTGAGCTGGGTGCCATCCATTCAAAAAGTCAGTTTTTAATTCATTAACTATCCATTTTCTTGAAAAATTTATGTGACTGTCTTTTTTTTCAAAAAAAATAATATTACCATAGACAATATCTATGTCATCTTTAAATGAATTTACTACATCTTCAACAACATGATTATCATAAAAAATATCATCTGAATTTAAAATAAAGATAATTTCACCCTTTGAATAACCTATACCTTTATTCATTGCATCATATAAACCGCTGTCTTTTTCTGAAATTATTAATTTATCTCTTTTTGATTCCTTTTTTATAATTTTTAAAGTAGAATCAGTGGACTTTCCATCAATAAATATGTGTTCCAGGTCCTGGAAAGTTTGAGAATTGACAGATTCTATAGTGTCGGAAATGGTATCTTCACTATTGAAACAAACAGTGATGATCGAAACCTTTTTACTTTTTTTCAAAATCTATTTTGTTATTTTTAATCAAATATAAATTGTTTATCCCAGCCCTTTTACCTGCTTCCAAGTCAGATTCTTTGTCTCCAAAAAGAAAACTATTTTCTAAATCTAAATTATAATCCTTAAAAGCCTCAAAAATCATCCCTGGTTTAGGTTTACGACAATCACAATTAGAAAAATCCGGATGATGTGGACAGTGATAAACTTTTGAAATAACTATATTTCTTTTTTTAAACTCACCGATCATCCAATTGGTTAATTTGTTAAAATCAGACTCAGAATAATAACCTTTTGCAATTCCAGCTTGATTGGTTATAACTAAAATTATAAAACCTAAATCCTGAAAATATCTACACAATTCAAATATTCCGTCAAGAAACTCAAAATCTTTAATTTTATAAATGTGGTTTTTATCTATATTAATTACTCCATCTCTATCCAGAAAAAGAGCCTTTTTCATTTCATTATAATTCATGAGAAAAGCTTTTTCTCAACATATCCACATATTATATGACCAATTAATATATGAGACTCCTGAATTCTAGGTGTAATAATTGAAGGAACTTTAATACATAAGTCGCAGATTTGAGACATTTTTGATTCTTTATTTCCTGTTAAACCTATAACATAAATATCGTTTTCTTTTGCTTTCAGAATTGATCTTATGATATTAGGGGAGTTTCCAGATGTAGAAATAGGAAAAAATATATCTCCGGCTACTCCATTCGCTTGAATTTGACGTTCAAAAAGTCTTTCAAAGCCATAATCATTTCCAATTGCTGTCAAGGCAGACGTGTCAGTTGTCAAAGCAATTGATGATAGTGCAGGTCTATCAAAGTAAAATCTACTAACAAACTCAGCTGCTAAATGCTGAGAATCAGCAGCACTACCTCCATTACCAGCAAAAATTGTTTTATTTTTTCTATTGTAACATTCAACAACCATTTTAGAGGCAGTTAATATATCATTTAATAAATCTTTACTTTCTAAAATTGAATTCTTTACAAAAATTGATTCTTTAATTTCTTTGATTATTTCTTCCATATTTTAAATTTTCCAAGACTTACAGCCACTATTTGTAAAAACAAAGTTAATATGTTTACATCCAAGCTCATTCATTATTTTAATTAAATTTAGTCTCTTTCGAATATCAACAATAAACATAATGATACCTCCACCGCCGGCACCTGATATTTTACCTGAATATGCACCATTTTGAAGAGCAATGTTATATATTTTTTCAATATTTTTATTAGTGATATATTTAGATAGACTTTTTTTACTATTCCATGATTTTTCAACAATTTTTGAAATCTCTTTAAGGTTTCCGGTTAGAATACTATTCTTCATCGAAAAAGCTGCATTCTTAATGATATGTAAATTTTTTATAACATCAATTTCTTTTTTCATTAGTGATGTTTGATCATCAATAATTTTTGATGATAATCTTGATGTTCCAATATTAAAAAGTAAAATTGAACTCTCAAGCTCATCGATAACCCATTGTTTTAAACGTAAAGGATTAACAATTACTCTGTTGTTCTCTGAAAATTCCATAAAGTTAAAACCTCCGAAAGTTGCAGCATATTGATCTTGTTTTCCTCCAGAAAACTTTAATTCTTCCCTTTCGATTTTATAAGCCATTTGGGCTATATCATATTCACCAAGAGGAATATTCTTCCACTCTGAAATTGCTTTTATTACGGAGACAACTAAAGTCGATGATGAACCAAGACCTGTCCCTGGGGGTGCATCACAAAATGTTGTGATTTTGAATGGAGTAAATTCTTTTATATATCCTTTATTTATAAAATGATTAAGAATTTGCTTGATTAAGTCTAATTCACCATTTATGGGAAATAACTTTGTGCTAGATTTAAACTCAGCCGACTTATTTATATCTACAGCATTAATTATTATCTTTTTTTCACTTAAATTTTCTATGACACAATGAGCATACAAACTTATTGTTGCGTTAAGAATAGCTCCTCCGTGATCTTCGGAGTATGGTGAAACATCTGTGCCACCACCAGCAAGACCAATTCTTAAGGGAGCCTTTGATTTGATTTTCATATAATATTATTTTTTTTAAGTAACCAACTTGATGATTGTATTTTTTCACCCAAGCCATCAATTGTTTTAATCCCTAACTTTTTGCAGACATCTTTTTCAGGTGATATATTATTTAATTGATCCCCTCCATTAACAAATGAAATATTGTATTCATTTTTATATTTATTATGTATGTACGCTATAGAATCTTTGACAGACTTATCTTTATCGATTGAAATCATTGCATAATCAACAGATTTTATGTTTTTAACAATTAAAAGTCGTTCTTGTTCAAACATAAATTCTTTAGATTGCTTTAATTTTCTTTGTTCATCAGAATTAACTATAACAAACAAAATATCTCCCATATTTTTTGCAAGGTTAAAATATTCAATATGTCCTTTGTGAATAGGGTTAAAATACCCCGAAACTATTATAAGTTGCTTCATTTAATTGAATAATGATGAATTAAATCTAGTATATATTTCTTTATTTTTAATTCATTACTTTTTGTTAAAGAGCTTATCCATTGGGGCATTTTTTCAGCATGAGTATAAAATTGAAAATGATTTTTTAGATCAGCAGGAATATTAATCTCCTTTATATAATTATTTTTTGACGAATTAATTATATTATTTTCCTTCATTGTATCAATTACAATTTGAGCTAATTTTTTATGAGAAATTGGGTTATTACCACCAAGATTATAGATACCACTTTCAACTTTGTTATTCCAGGCATAATAAATAATTTCGCAAACATCATTCACATAGACATAATCACGAAGAATTTCATCTTTAAATAACTCAATTAATCCATCATTTAATATAAAGTTAAAAAACCTGAAAGGCAGACTAGCATTTTTTTCTTTGTGAAACTCACCCATTCCAAATATGTTAAAAAATCTAAATCCAATTACTCTGTTTTTTAAGTTTTTTATATTGAAATTTACATATTTATCAAAAATCAATTTTGATATTCCATATTCATTGTGAGGGTCATCATTATCTTCATTAATTATAAAAGAATCACTGTTACCATAAATTGCACTACTTGATGAATAAATAAATTGTATATCATTTTCAGCACAGTAATTAAACCAAAACTTTGAGTGATCAAAATTTAAATCAATCATTACATCACAATCTTTTTCTAAAACATCAGAATTTGCACCTATGTGGATAACTAGAGAAATTTCAGAATACTTTTTTAAAGCTGATTTAATAAAATCAATTCCGTTTTTATAGTTTATAAAATCAATATATTTAAGACCCTTTAGGTTTTTATAAAGGTTTCTGGTTTTAAGAGAATCTACAATAATAATATCATTATGGTTTTTACTATTTAAAAATTTAACCATATTACTTCCGACAAAACCTGCACCACCTGTTACTACAATCATAAAATTATTTTTTTTTAATTTATAACTTTTTTATTATTCAATTAGAATTTTATTACTGACATTAATATTACGGGTAAAATAACATTTTTAAATAATAAATGTAAATTTATCAAAAGCATATATATTTTAATAATATTTTTACTTGGTTATTTCCATTTGTTTGAACTTGCTTAAAAAATTTTCAAAACTCATATTAGAATTATAATAAGATAGAGCTTCAAAACAAACTTCATTTATTTTTTCTTTATTAGAATTTTTATAGATCTTAATAAAATCTATTACAAATTCAGAGTAATTTAAAACGAATCCGTTTTTACCATTTTTAACAATCTCCGGAAAAGAACCCGTATTAGTCCCTACCACAATTGATCCTCTGCACATAACATCTATTAAAACACCACTCTGCGAAGTTGAACTGTAGGGTAAAAGAACATACAGACTTCTATCAATAAAGAAATAATACTCTTCTTCTGTCAGAAATCTATTTATAATTTTTAAATTTTTTAATTTAGATATTTTGTCAAAATAATTTGATATGTTACCACTACTAGCAAGTAAAAACTTTTGATTTGGAAGACTCTTAGCTATATCTAAAAAATAATTTAGATTTTTATTTTTACCAATATTTCCGATAAAACTAATATACTCCTTTCTGTAAACGGGGTAAGGTTTGTCAATTTTTTTTCTGTATTTATATAATGGAAATACGAATATTTTCCCATTATATCTTTTGTTTAAACTTGTAAATCTATGCTTAGAATGATTGCTAAAAAAAATCAGAATATCAGTAAAAGGAATAAAAAACTTATGAAATAAATTTGATATTAATGAATATACATTTTTCTGATTTAAAAAAGGTTCATGAAAAGTATAAATAAGTCTTATTTTATACAATTTAATAATTGGAATAATAAAAAAGAATAGAGGAATTGGGGCAGTAATAATAATTTTCTTAATTGAGTTTTTTGATATTATTTTTAAAATTGAAAAAACTTTGAAAAGATTAATATTGTTGAATAGCTTAGTTAAACCAAGTGAGCCAACACGATGTTTACCATTATCTGTGATAAATAATATAGACTTATGACCGACCTTTTCTATGGATTTTTGAAAACTTTTTGACTCTTCAATGTGTGCCAAAGATGAATTACTTATAATCAAGTACATTTTAACTTATATTTTTCATTTGATATCACTCTAATTTCTATAATTTCAATTTTTCCAAAAAATTTCTTCACTTTTATTCTTTTTTAAAATATCATTATAAGCAACAATCATTCTTTTAGCAACTATATTTATATTATACCTTTTTTCAGCTGAATTAAATGCATTTAAACCCATTTTTTTTATATCTAAATCACCCTCTACAATTTTTTTTAATGCTTCTTTTATCGATTCAACACTAGAATCAACCACTATTCCGCTTTTATCGCTAATTATTTCTTTATAATTAGCTACTTTGTTTGAAACTAATGATGGTGTTCCAGTTGCCATAGCTTCAATTAAAGCCATACTAACTCCCTCAGATTTACTTGTTAACAGTGTCAAGTCTGAGGATGAATAATAATACTTGACCTTTTCATTATCGACTTGATTATTCCAAATAACATAATCTCGTAAATTATTTTTAATTATTTGATTATTTAAAATATCATAATAATTTTTATCAATGTGCCCAACAATTAAAAATTTGAAAGAAATATTCATTTCTATTAAAATCGGCAAAGCATCAATAATTAAATTTAATTGTTTAATCGGATGAACTCTACCAAGAAAGAGAAATAATAAAGTATCTTCATCAATATTGAGTTCTTTTCTAATTTTGAATTTATCAGATTTAGGAATAATATATTTTTCAATTTTAATTCCATTAGGAACAATAAAACTTTTTTTGTTGTTTGTTACCCTAAATGACTCCTCCCTTTCACCTTCTGACAAGAAATGAATCGCATTTGCTAATTTAATTGTTGGATATCCAAAAAAATACCAATAAATCTTCTTAATAATTTGATTACCAGTGTGAAAAAATGCATCTTTTCTTAAGCTTGCATGTGGAGTTAAAATAAAAGGGATATTATTATCCCTGCAAACCTTAGCTGATTTATAAGCCAAAAGCTGCCAAATAGCAGAAATATTAATAATTTCAAAACCATTAACAGTTTTAATTAGATGAGAAATGAGTTTTGACGAATAAAAAGAATGCTTTCTACCAAAATTACATTCAAAATACCATGTTTTTACACCTCCCATTTCTATTAATATATTTTTTTTTATCTTTAATACCCCCCCTTCTTTGTCAGTATCAGTAGTATATACAGAAACATCATGCCCAAGTTTAACTAATTGACGACATAAATTTACTGTTGAAGTAACTGTACCACCAAAGGCCCATGCAGGTTCATATGCAGGTATAATAAAAAGTATTTTCATGAAAAAATATTTTTCATAATTGTTAAATAAGTATATATTGGGTTTTCATTAGTCTGCACTTTAAGAGATTTTTTAAAAAACATTTTTTCATTTAATAATTTTTCAATTCTTTTCTGCTGTAACTTAATCCTTTCTACAGTAAGTTCTGGTTTTCTTATATAAATTTTTTCAGGGTTAGCATTTAGGTAAACAAATAAATCAGGCTTAGGAGCAAGCAATTTATAAAGATTTTTCATAAAAATTGGATAATTATTAAAGCTATCTTGATAAAAGTAATCATAGTAGAATCTATCAGCAACAATAATGGTATTTGAATATTTCAATTTTATTAAAATCATTCTACCCAGCAAAAAATCGGCCAAATAATATAGCATGTATATAAAAATTCTTGATTTTGAATGATTTAAAGATTCTTCTCCATCTGTTTTTTTAAACGAGATTTGCTTTGTATTTTCTTTTATTCCTTTTATTCTTGATAAATTTGGAATAATTCCAAACCTTCCGTGTAAATAATATTTCTTTTCAAAACGTGATTTTTTATTTTTTACTTCATCTAATATCAATTTGGAAATAGTAGTTTTTCCAGATCCATCAGGTCCAATTATTACAATAAAAAAACCTTTTTTCTTGAGAGCATCCTTTAAGAATTTATAAATATAAATCATCAAATTATTCATTGTTTTAAAAAAACCATTAATCTTTAAATTCTTAAAAAATAATGTTTTAACAAATCTCCTTGATTCAACCTTAAGATCCATTTTTGATTGTAAAATATAGGATGAGAAATCCCTGAAGTTATTTTCGGATAAATAAAGTGATTCAAAACCTTCAAAACATGATTTTTGTAATTTATTCTTTAATATTTCAATTTTATCAGTTCTAATTTTTTTGTTGTGTAAAAACTCTTTTATGAACGAAATTAATACCTCTGCATCTTCTTTTAAAACTTTAATGCCATTGTGATATTTGGTTTTTCTAAGTATTGAATTTATATCCAAATATTTCAATCCTTTATATGAAAAATCATACCAAAGGTCAATTTTAAGGCAATAGCCTTGCTTATAAAAAAACACCTGCTTAATTCCCATCCTTTCAGACATATAAACCGTTTTAAATCCGTGTTTTATAGAAATATCTTGCAGTTGAATAATCATCAAATCTATTTCATCTGGATGTACTCCAAAATCAATATCATGACTAACTTCATAAGGTAAATTTTCATAACCTCTTAGTACGGCATAGCGAATTTTTAAGTCTGACAATTTTAAAAATATATCACTTAAATAAGTAGTTAAAATATTACCCATTTTTAATTGATTCGATTAACAATTTAGAAATATTTGAAGTTTTGAAATTTAATTTATCAACAAAGGAATCAATTTCATAACTTTTTTTGAGTACTTTAATTATTCTATCACTGATCAATTCATAATCTGATAATTGATTTTTATTCACCAATAAATCGTCATGAAATGCTAAGTGGCTAATACCATTAATATTTGTGGTAATATACTTTTTATTTCTAGCTAATATTTCTAATGGGACCAATGGCGTATCAATCGTTGAATACATGTAACGGTATGGCAAATAAAAGATGTCTGTATCGTCAATTATTTTTTTCAAAAAAGAGGTTACTCTTTTGGGGTCATCGTATAATTTAGATTGAACATAATTAATTTCATTTTGATTAGATAATTTGTTGTGTAATCGCATAGAAAAAGAATCATTCTCCCAAGGATAAGTATACATATAGAATTCATACTTTTTTGGGTCAAGTTTTGAATTTAAAAAAAACTTTAATGCTAAATCGGCTCCTTTACCATAATCAAGTCTACCCATGTAAGCAACTCTTACTTTTTTTCTTTGCTTGGTTTTTAACTTATTGACCTTAAAAAAACTATCATCAACAGGCGGTAACAATAATACAGGTTTTTTTGAGATTGATTTAATAGATTGAAATATTCTGTTAGAAATACAATATATATTTCCGTTATAGGTCATTGTGGATTCCAAAAATAAAACCCACCTTTTAAATATATTTTCATTATAAACAGAAATTAAGGTGTGAAAAATTAATTTATTATTTAAATTATGGAATTGAAATAATTTTAAACGGTCGACAGGCTTTAAATAAATACAAATAGTATTAATAATATTATTTTTTTTAATAAAACTTAATGCATCATTAAATTTTGAAAAGTATAACTGTGAAATATTATTTGAGATGAAAATTGAGCTATTCTCTTTCATATCATAGTGTATCAAAAATATTTCATAATCTTTTTTTAAAGAATTTGAAACTCGTCTGATAAAAGCATCAGTACCACCAATTTTATCAAAATCGAATGAGTTTTTATAACCAAAAAAAGCTATTTTTTTATTTCTCATAATTATGTAAAATTTGATTTAATAATTTTTTCCACAAATAATTAGAAAAGACTGCTAAAAATAAATTATTTATATTTTTAAAAATATAAATGTAATTTCTTGGGAATTTTTTTTTATAAAATTCATTTTTGATGAGCTCTCTTTTAATTCTAGATTTTAAGGCTTTTTGAAAAGAATTTTGTGAATTTATAAACTTTTGCAATTTAATAAAATCGACTTTTGTAAGCTTAATTTTTTTTATGAATGAATATCGAGCTATAACACCATTAATCATTTGCTCTTCAATATTCAGGAAAGAAATATTTGAAGAATGCTTTCTTAATCTTATTAAGCTTTTAGATAAATTTTTCATTTCACCAAGTTTAGAAATTGACAGCCATAATTCTAAATCTTCAGAGTGTTTATACAATTTATTATAACCTCCAATTTTTTTTATTGCTGATTTTTTAATCATTACTGATGGGTGGAAAATAGATGTTTTTCCTAGCAATAAATTATTAATTATTTCCTCGTGTTTAATCGGAACAGAAATATTATTTTTTAAAACTATATTATTATGGTCAATTACATCTACAGAGCTTCCGATTAATACTGTGTTTTTGTCGATATTATCTATTTGATGTTTTATTCTGTTTGGAAATGCAATGTCATCACAGTCAAACCTTGCAATCCAATCACCACTACACAAAGACAGACCAAAGTTTAACGCAGAAATAAGTCCGTTGTTTTTTGTAGAATGGTACTTAATCCTAGGATCCTTAAATGATGAAATAATTTCATGAGAATTATCCGTTGACCCATCATTAATGATAATAAATTCAAAATCTTTAAAAGTCTGATTTAAAATACTTGAAATAGATTGATGTAAATAATCTTCCCCATTAAAAACTGGCATAAGAATACTAATTTGTCTTTCCATTAATATTATCTAAATTCAGTTCCAAGAGATTGCCCTGTTATTCCAAAAGAAATCAATAAAATATTTAACAATAAAAAAAACATTAGTAATAAAAAAAATCTAGAAATAAATTTATTTTTAAGTATTTTGAAATCATTATTTATAAAAGATAAAGTAGGTAATAAAAAAATCATACCTGCAGAAAAATATGAAATATGGATGTCTGGAGTTGAAAGAGTTACAATCCAAAACATTAAAAACATTATTATAAAAACATAATGATTTTTAGAGATATTAGATTTTTTAATTTTATCATAATTTAAAAAAACCAAGCTTATAACTGTTAGATTATAAACAACTTGGAAATAGTCAGCAATTAGATAAATAGAATTATCTGTAAAAGTAAGCCAATTTGTCCAAGGAAATGGGCCAAGTAGAATTCTTAATAGGTTTATTGGAGCAAATAAAAATAATTCCAAAGAAAGGAATTTTGAATACGAACCAAATGTACTATCAAAAAAAACTAAAAGCGGAGATAAATTGTTTGTGGTAAATATGATTAAAAGAAATACTAATAAATAAATTAGTTTGACAGGTCTACTATTGTTGATTGAAAATATAAGGAAATAAATTGCATATGCAGCTGCAGGGAAATAAAAATAAATATACCTCTGCATAACCATAGCTGCACATGCAAGAGAAATAAAAATTAAAGCAATTAGAATTTTACTTCTAAGAGCATATATGATAAAAATACCAGATCCAGCAATAAATAATTCACCTACTGCATCCCTCCATATCATAGAAGAAATCATTGTGAAAGGAAGATATAATGCTAGTATTAAAACAAATTTTTGTTGAAGTACACTTGCATTAAGTAACCTTGAAATTTCACATACAAATATTGCAACATATACAGAAAAAAGAGAATTTTGAACAGCAATATCAAAAATATGCATATTTCCAGTATAATATAAATTGCTCATAAAAAAATGTATTGCAATCGCCTTTGCATAATAGTAATATTCATAAAACTGAAAAAAACCATTATTAATGCGATAAGTTGCTAATTCAACCATATAATCATGAGTAATAAGATATTCAGGATGAGCAAAAAATATTTTTGAATTTGGATCTATAAAATAATCTGGAAACATGTAAAATTCAAAAAATAAATAGCCAATAAATAATCTAATAAAGAATGCAAAAAGAATAAATCTTGTAATTGAGAAATCAAAATGATTAAAAATCTTTTTTGAAAATATATATAGCGAAATAATAGCGGCTACAGTTAATATTAAAAAACTTTCAAGTCTTGAATTTCCTGTAAAATTAAAAATGAAAATTAAAACCAAAAAAAAGCAATAACTTAAAAAAGAGCTAAATATTACATTTTTAAGTAAAACAAAATTTTTCATCTGATTTTAAATCTATTTAATGTTTCTATAAAAAGTGGTTTATTGAAAAGGTAAAACAATGACAAAACTGTAAAAATATAAATTAGTGCATAAAGGGCATTTATGTAGATTAAATTATTTTTATTTATTAATAAAAATTTGAATATTAATATTACAATAAAAGAGGAAAATAAAAAATTTAAAGAATTTTTTGAAATTTGTATCAATCTAATTTTATATTTTTTTGTGATTATAAATCCCGAGCATATGATTGCAAATATTGAAGAAATGATAAATGAAACTGGAATAGAATAGAGATTCAGATCCGTAAATTGAATTAATAATGTTGAGATAATTAAGAATAAAATAGAATAGCTTACCATTATATATGTAGCAAAATTATATTCTTTTTCAACTATCAAAATATTATTTTGAAAATTTAGGAATTCACCTGTAATACAATATATAATTATCAGTAAAACCATTATATCTCCAAAATAATTACTTTCCCCTACCCAAATTTTTACTATGTCGTAACTAAAAATAAAACTAAATCCAAATCCAAAAATTATGAGTAGTAACAAGAAAAAAACTATTTTTTGATTTAAAATATCATATTCAGACTTATTTTTTTCAGCTTTTGCCAAGCTTATACTTCCAAATACACCATTTGAGTATATGGTTATAAAGCCTTTAATTGTTAAACTAACTTTGGAAGTAAAGTCATATATCGCAGATAAGTTTGGTGAGATAAACATGGCAATCAAGAAAATATGTGCCCTTGATAAAATGGTCTGTGCAATTCTTCCGATAAACGGAATTAGTAATTCTTTAAATAAATTTTTGAAATGATTGAAATCTAAAATAATATTATTAATTTTTTTCTTCTTCCAAAGGTTTGTTGTGTAAATGAAATTTATAACAAAAACAATAATTTCTCTAGATAAATATCCGAATGCAATGGAAGACAAACCAAAGCCCTTTTGGAGTAATATTATTATAAATACTACTGAAATAATAGCGCCTATATTTCTTGAAAGATTTGGTATTAGAGTTTTTTGCCAAACTTGTGTAAAAACCCCTAAAAAGGAATTTATCAAAGCAAATAAAACTGAAATGCTAACAATATAGAGCGCATTAGTTAAATTATAAATTTCATTTTCAGGACAATTTACTAAACTTGGAATATATTTCACTAAGAATAATGCAATCGATAAAAAGATTATTGATACTAATAATATAAAAGCGAATCCAGAACCTGAATTGAGTCTAAATTTTTTGAAATTTTTATTTCCAAAATCTGATGCTAATTTTTGAGTAATTATAAATGAAAGACCTGATTCGAGAGAGCCAACCATAGCGATAATACTTCCAGAGGCTAGCCAGGCACCATAAGTTGATATTGAGAAAAAATTTAAATAATATGGAACCATTACAATTCCAATAATTATATTAAAGCCATTTGCAAAAGACCCAAAAATAAAATTATAAAAAGATGCTTTAAATTTATTCATAAGCTATAGTATCAGATGGATCATATGTAACGTCGGTATATGCTAAAAGTATGAAATCATCTTTTCCAATATTTTTGAAGCTATGAGCAATTCTAGGAGGCATATAAATTAATTCATCAGAATTTTCCTTAATTAATAAAACCTCTTTTTCACCAGAGTCAACGTTAACAGTAGTAAGCTCAACAAAACCTTTAATTAAATAAAACCATTCGTGAGCCCTATTATGAAAGTGACCTCCCTTAGATTGCCCTGGTTTTGCAGTGGTAATATAAACTTCACAGGCAAATGGATTTTTTATTTCTTCTCCGTTAATAATTTTTATAAATGAACCTCTTGAATCATTAAGTTTGTTAAGTTTATTAAGTTTTACATTATTCATATTTAATTTTATTTTAAATAATCCAATATTCCAGAATCTAGGCTGATATTTTCTTCAAATCTTAAATTTTTTACAGATTTATGATTATCCAATAATAAAATTTTCATACCAGAATCTTTCCTTTTTGCTTTACCAAATGAAATATTATACGAATCAATATTCTCATTACATAAATCAAAAATTTTATATATCAAATCTTTAATTAAAACTGATTTTTTATTTGTTATATTATAAATCCCTCCCTCAAATTTATATTTGATAATTTTTAAAATTAATTTACCTATATCATTAACATGTATATATTGCCTAATCTGGTCACCACTTGTAAAAACCAATGGAGATTTTGATTTAATACTATTAATTACATAAGGAATTAACCTGTTATTATTCTCTCCAAAACCATATACATTTGACAAAATCAAATGATAGAATGAAAAATTAAATTTATTTTTTTTAAGAAAAGTAGTAAGTAGGCGTTTAGATCTACAATAATCGTTTGGTACAAGATTATTTGAATTAGCTATCTCATCTTCACTAAAAAATTTATTATGGTCGTTAAAACCAATTTGAAAGTATGAACCAAAAGTTAGAATTTTTCCTTTAAATTCATTTTCAGACAACGAAAGAAATATTTTTTTTGGCAGCTCATAATTTAGATAAAATATTAAATCTGCATTTTCATTTAAATTTGACTGAATACCTGCACCTGCAAAATATATAATTATATTAAACTTTGTCAAAATATTAATATCTAGTTTATTTGCAGGGTAGTTAAATTTATGAAATATTAAATTTGATGTATCTTTCTTTTTACTTCTGCCAAAAAGATGTATTGTATGGTTTTCAGTTTGTAAAAATTTCAATAAATTTTTAGCTATGAATGAATTATAACCAATAATTGCTATGTTCAATACGATTAATTTAAAATTTCTTTAATCTGATTTTCTGAATATATCCTCATATCAGTTTTTTTATTTATAAACTGCTCATACCAATTGACAGTTAGCTCAACAGATTTATTAGTATTTAATACAGGCTTCCAATTTAATTCTCTTTTAGCTTTACCAATTTCCAATGATAATAAATTTGCTTCATGCATAGAATTACCATTTTTTAAAATCTCAATCGAACCCTTTCCTATTTTATCAATAAATAATTTTGCAAGATCAATTACCTTAATATTTTCATTATTTTCTGGCCCAAAGTTCCACTCAGAGGAAAACTTTTCAGGATCCAAATATTGATAATATGCAAGTTTTAAGTAACCCATCAAAGGATCTAAAACATGTTGCCATGGTCGCGTTGAATTTGGATTCCTTAAATTAATTTGCTTATTTTTAATAATTGATCTTACCAAATCTGGAATAAGTCTATTTTTAGACCAGTCACCACCGCCTATTACATTTCCTGCCCTTACAGTTGAGATTGATTTTTTGTGATTACTTATATCTTTTAAATTGAAAAATGAATTTCTAAATGATTTTACCATAATTTCTACACAAGCTTTACTGGAACTGTATGGGTCATAACCACCAAGTGCGTCATTTTCTTTGTAATCTTTTTTTATTTCTAAGTTCTCGTAAACCTTATCAGTTGTAATTATAATTGTAGCACATTTCTTATCAAATTGTTTCAAAGATTCTAAAATTGATAAAGAACCAATAACATTTGAAAGATATGTGTCTATGGGATTTTTATAAGACTGAATAACTAGAGGTTGAGCAGCTAAATGAAAAATTAAGTCTGGTTCAAATTCTTTTACCAATTTTGAAGATTTTTTAACGTCACAAATATTCAAAATTTTTGAATTGCAAATTTGGTCAATTTTTGAGATAACATACATATCATTTTTGGAGTTAGGTTTTAAAGAAATCCCCATAATATTTGAACCAAGAATATTCAAAATTAAAGTAAGCCAACTTCCTTTAAAGCCTGTATGACCAGTTATTAATACATTTTTTCCTTTGAAAAATTCTTTTTCAATTTTATTCATTTCTGGTATTGATTTTTGTAATAATTATAGCTTTTCGATATTCCAACTTCCAGTGAAGTGATATTATTCCACCCAAAATCTTTCATCAGCTGAATATCAGTTAATTTTTTTTTCATTCCAACTGGCTTATTGATATTGTGAATGAATTCACCTTTAAATCCAACAATTTTTGAAATAATTTCATAGTATTCATTAATTGTAAAATCTTTTCCTCTTCCAAAGTTTATATTTTGTGGCATTCTATCATAGTTTTCAATACAATACAAAATGAAATCACACAAATCTTGAGCAAACATAAACTCTCTCTTAGCAGTTCCATCCCCCCAAATTTCCACTGTCTTTTCAAAATTTTGATGGGCTTTATGAATTTTCATTATTACGGACGGAATCATATGAGAATTTATAGAATCAAATTTATCGTATAGACCAAATAAATTACACGGAATTATAGTTTTATAAGAGAATTCTTTATTAACTAAGCTTAAATATTCACACATCTTAATTATGGCAATTTTTGCCAATGCATAACCTTCATTTGTTGGCTCAAGCGGTCCGGAAAGCAACATATCTTCACTAATCTTTCCAGAAATATTTTTCGGGTAAACCGAAGAGGAACCTAGATTAATAAGTTTTTTAACAGAATTATTTTTTGAGGCATTAACTAAATTTAGTCCCATTTGAATATTTTTTGAAAAAAATTCAAATGGCATATTAATATTATGCTGTATACCACCAACTAACCCAGCAGAGTTAATTATTAAATCAGGTTTGTGTAATTTTATAAATTCATTTAGCTTTTCAAAATCAAGTAAATTTACATCCTTACTTGTTGGGCTTATTATTGTATGAATAGAATTATAAGAAATTAAATTTCTTCCAATCATTCCACTACCTCCGAATAAAATTATTTTCATAAGTAATTTAATTTTAAGTACTTAAAGAATTCAACAAAACGATTATCCCAAAGGTTCTCGGAAATAACTTTTTTGTGTCCATTAAAAGCAATTTTTGACAATTTTTCTTCTTTTTCTTTGTAAAAATTTAATTTATCAATCATTTCCCACTCGTTTGAAAAAGTAACAATATCAACTTCGTCTTCAAAGAATGTTAATATTTCATCATTTCTTTGTGTAAAAAGGCAGCTGCCGCTATTTGGCACTTCAAAATCGCGTAAATTGGCACCCATAAGTACATTGGGATTATTATAGTCATGATTATATCTTGATTCAGGGAAATTTAAGATTATTTGTGAATTTGACAATAGATTAAAATAATCACTATCAGAAAGTGGACCATATAAATTTTCTGAAAAATTTTTATATATATCTGAAAGAACAATTTCATTTAATAACCTGTATGACTGATTAAACCTGTTTGAGCTCTCAATCAAAAGGGTTCTTAAAAGATTTATTGATCTTAAAATTGATTTATTCTTATGTGGTTTATTCCAGCCATATCCATAAATATTGATTGGTAATTTATGCTGCAAACATCTCCAAATATAAATTGGGCGATTCCCATAACTGGTTCCGATGAAGGAAATTTTATTTTTTTTAAACTGCTTGTATTTACTGTATTTTTTTAATGCAGCAAATGGCATATAATAAGAATTTTGGGCATTTTCTTTAAAATATTGACTAGCATCAATAGAAGCATAAATTGAGCAATCAGCTTCTTTTATAATTTTTTCGTAGAGGCAAATTTGATGAAAATTAGTTGTATAATTTACGGTAAGTATTTTTCCTTTTAGATATGAAAATAATTCTTGAGATACCTGATTTGTATTATAATATGTAAAAAATATATCAAATTTTTTCTTTTCATTTTCCCTTTTGAAAACATCTAAAATGATTTCAGAAATTCTTGATGGAGATTTATTTTTGGAAATATCTAAAGCTTGTTTATATGTAAAAAGATAAACGTCTAATCCAATTGATTTAAATGTATCAAAAAAAATAGATTTCCAGACTCCATCCTCGAATCCCGAAGAGGCAGAAACATTTAGGGATAAAAAAACCCTGAATTTCATTTAATTGAATTTTTAAAAATGTCCATTTTTGTTAAATCAGGCCAATCATTAATATGCCATTGCCTAGGCTTTGCTTCAATCGCATCAGGTAATATTTTTAATCCAAGTTCAGCTGTCTCTGGGGTCATATAGTAATGAAAACCTAGAGATTTAATATTTTGATCCCTCCATGGGATATTTGGATCTCTTCCGTCATAAGTCATTTTTTTTAAAGCTACTGCATCCTGCTTATTATCTAATAAAATTACACCTCCTCTTCCAAGAGATAAGTGCTTTTGAAATTGAAAGCTTACACACATGAAAGTATTCGGTATATAGCTATTTTTTTTCCAAAGTACTGCAGCGTCAATTATATTTTCAGAAACATAATAATAGTCTTGCCAGACTTCATCTTTCCACTCTAATTCAATATTTAGTTTTTGAGAGAGAAAGGGAATAGATAAATAGGTTCGATATGGCGATAATATTTTTTTTATTGACTTGTATCTTAAACATAATTCAATTCCATGTGTACAACAATCTACTGCTACCGCATAAGGTGAACCAAAAAATTTAGAAATTTCATTTTCAAATTCTTGTATTTTTTTAAAACTCATTTTTTTTTATTTAAATTTTGGAGGGAAATAATTTATTCGTTCTAACAATTTCTCATCTTTTATTTTATTAAGACTTGGAAATTTATTATGATAAAATATTCCTTTTGATTTATTTTGTTTTTGACTATTGTGTTTCTCATTAACTAAACTGATAACATTATCAAGTTGATTAATTCCTTTTGAAAAAATTGAGTGATTTAACGAAAAAGCTGTGGATTTTAAATCTATTTTTATCCTTGTTTGCAATAAAATATTTCCCTTATCAACTTTTTCAGAAACATAATGCCAGGTTCCGCCAACTTCACTTTCGCCGTTAATCATTGAGTGTACTGTTGAAAAACTCCCTCGATAATTAGGTAAAATTCCAGGGTGAAAATTAATAAATGTAGATTTTTTTAGAAATTTTGATTTTATGATAAATGGGTTTGAAAAAGATATTACCAAATAAAAATTTTTAATTAATAAAAATTCTAAGTCTTTATCAAAGTTTAATTTATTAGTCAAAATAAATTCTAATTCATAATACTTTATATATTCTAAAAAACTAAAGTTAGAAATATCATCTACAGTAAGAATAGATATATTTTCTGGCCTTATATTTAAACTAAACAATTCTCTTAACAATTGAATAGTTTGGGAACCCTGGCCAATTATTAGAAATTTATTATTCATATTTAACCTTATCAACTTCAACACTTAAAAAGGGGCCGTTTTTAGCTTCAATTATTTTGGTATTATCCTCTAATATTTCATATCCATGAGCCCCGTTTACCATTATTGCCAAATCTCCTGTCTTTAAAACTATATCTTCAATATGATTTAAATTATTGTCAAAAATAATTGCATTCATTGATCCAGATTTAACATAAACCATCTCTTGAGTTATATCAGATTCTCTTGGAACAATATTATGCTTATGTTTAGCTAATTTTTTCCCTTTCTGATACCACCAGCTACCAACTTGTATAAACAACTTGTCGTCAGTAATAAAATTAAGTCCCTCAACCCAGTCTTCATCTTTGTATACAATACAAAGCAGGTTGTTTTCATTATCAAAAATTTGTCTCATAATTCAATTATTTATTTATCTCTTGAAGAAAGAATAGGGTCATTAATAGGCCAATTAATTCCAATTCTTTTATCATTCCATTTAAAAGTAAATTGCTTATCATAATCATTATATTCACCAAGATATGCTAATTTATAACTATAAATCGAATAGTCTGAAATTACCTGAAATGCATTACCAAAACCTGGTGGAATTAATATTAATTTTGGATTATTGTGATTTAATTGAAAGGTCTCATGTCTTAAATATGTTGATGAATTTTTTCGACAATCAACTACAACTTGAAAAATTTCTCCGTAAACGCAATTAATTAGCTTGTATGAATCACAATCACCATGAATACCTCTCAAGACTTTTTTATTGTTGTAAGCATACTTGCTATGAATAAATTTACAACCTAGATTAAATTCTGACGAAAAAAAAGATTCTAAATAATCTGTATATAAAAACCCTCTTTTATCTTTAAATAAATCAGGAGAAATAATTTTTACCTGATCTCCAAAAATCTTTGAACCGTCTATTTTAAAATCATTATACATAGTTTATATTTAATCAAATCCGTAATCATCATATTGTAAATCGTAATCCAGCATTATTTTTATCAACTCATTTAACGAGGTCTTTGCTGTCCAACCAATTTCTTTTTTTGCTTTTTCAGGATCACCTAATAAAAATTCTACCTCAGCTGGCCTAAAATACTTTTCATTAATCTCGACTAAACATGTGTTAGATTTAATATCATAACCTTTTTCGTTGACTCCCTTTCCTTTCCACTTAATTTGAATGCCAACATAATCAAATGCAATTTCAACAAATTCCCTTATAGTATAGGACTTACCAGTCGCGATAACATAATCTACTGGCTTATCATTTTGTAACATAATCCACATTGCTTCGACATAATCTTTTGCATAACCCCAATCTCTTTTAGCATCTAAATTACCTAATTTTAAGGTTTCATTTGAACCTTTTTTTATTTTGGCAATAGCTTTAGTGATTTTTTTTGTGACAAAGGTTTCCCCTCTCCTTGGTGATTCGTGATTAAATAATATGCCGTTGCATGCAAAAAGATTATAAGATTCCCTATAATTAACCGTTACCCAATATGCATATACTTTTGCTGCACCGTAGGGAGATTTAGGGTAAAATGGAGTCATCTCATTTTGGGGGCATTGTTCAGGTAAACCTCCAAACATTTCTGATGTAGACGCTTGGTAAAATTTACATTTTAAATTAATATCCTTTATAGCATTTAGTAGTCTTATAGTTCCAATAGCATCAACTTCACCAGTGTATTCAGGCACCTCAAAAGAAACTGCTACATGTGACTGAGCTGCCAAATTATAAACCTCATCCGGTCTAATTTTTGAGAGTAAAGAATATAAATTACTAGAATCTGTCAAATCTCCATGATATGTATAAAAATTCTTATGATTCCAGGTTTTAGATGGAATTCTAGAAGTGGTAAAAACCGATGATCTACGAATTATTGCATGTACTTCATAATTCTTATCAAGCAAAAATTCGGCTAAGTATGAACCGTCTTGTCCAGTGACCCCAGTTATAAAAGCTTTTTTCATATAAATATTTCTTTAAATTTATTTTTAAACATTTTTTTTGAAGTTAAACTCAAATACAGTTTATAACCTTCATTTCCAATTTTAATAGACTCAACAGGGTTTGAATATAAAAACTCTACTTCACTTGCAAATTTCCGAAAATTTCCGGGTTTAACAATGCAGCCATTAAAACGATTTTTAATAGTCTCACTGTGAACACCTACATCAAAACAAATCATCGGCTTCTTTAAACCTAATATTTCAAGAAAAACGAATTCAGTAGTAGTTGCCCAAATTGATAAATTTAAAACACCTCTTGAATTTGCTATTACCTCTACCGCACCATTTGTCATGGTAACATTTGATAAAAGATCAAGTTGACCAGTTGAAACATATTTTTGTACCGATGGATTATTTATCAAGAAATTTCTCTGGGCTGAATCGCTTAAAAATAGCGCTTTAATTTTTATTTCTTTATTTAATTCCTTGAGTATTTTAGTTAATAAATGTGGGCCTTTCTCAACTCTATTTTGTGCTATATAAACAAAATAATCTTTATTTCCATTTACTTTATTTTTAATCCTATTTGGATCAAAAAAAAGTGGAATTTTTTTTATTCTTTCGCTAGAAATCCCAAGCTTTTTATAAAATCCTAATTGTTCATTTGTTGAGCCGAGTACTAAATGTAATTTTTTAAATTCTTTCAAAAAGAGTTTTTGATTAATTTGGTATGAAAGAAAATATAAATATTTTGATCGACCTTTTTCTAAACAATTATTTTTGATTGAATTAAAATTAGATTGATTCAAACACTTGGTACATGAGCTATTTCCAAAAGCAGCATGAAGCCTTGCACAATACAAATCTTGGACTAAAAAAAGAAAAACTGTTTTTATACCCATTTCTCTTGCTTTTTTTAAATAGACCACGGGTGTATGTATCATGCCACCAATAAAAAACATGTAGTCAGGTTTAAATTTATTCAAAACATTTACAAAATTAGATTCATATTTTTTTGAAAATAAATTTGCTTTACTAGTATAAGGAAGCCTTTGGAATGGCTTAAAATTAAAGTCTTGTTTTACATAATTATCATTTGTATAAACACCAACTTCATAACCCATTTCGGTCAGAATTTTTACTGCTGTCCTACTGGCTACAGAACCAGATTGAAAATCATAAAATCTATCTGGATGTAAAAGTATTTTTATTCCCATACTTTCCAGGGAGCATTATTGCTATTCCACATTTTATTTAATTCTTTCTTATCTCTGAGCATATCCATAGGTTTCCAAAAACCATTATGTTTCATTGAAAATAATTTTCCATCTTTTGTGATTTTTTCCAGTGGGTCTCTTTCAAATATTGTATTATCATTATCTATGTAATCAAATACTTCATTGCCGCAAACAAAAAATCCTCCATTAATCCACGAACCATCTCCTACAGGTTTTTCGGTAAAGGATGTTACTAAATTATTATTTATTTGAAGGGCACCAAATCTGCCCTCTGCTTGAACAGCACTCATTGTTAAACACCCATTGTGTGATTGATGAAATTTTAGTAGTTCTGAAATGTTAATATTAGACAAACCATCGCCATATGTAAGAAAAAAATCTTCGTCATTGATTAATTTTTTAATCCTTTTTATTCTTCCACCTGTCATTGTATTCAAGCCGGTATCAATTAAAGAAATTTTCCAAGGCTCTACTACATTGTTTAAAATTTTTATCTCATTGTTATTCAAGCTGATTTCAATATCATTGTTATAATAAAAATAATTAGCAAAATATTCTTTAATCATATGACCTTTATAACCACATAATATTACAAAATCATTGAATCCGTAAAAAGAATAAATTTTCATTAAGTGCCATAAAATTGGTTTATTACCAATTTGAACCATTGGTTTGGGCTTAGTTACGGTTTCCTCAGATAATCTGGAACCCAGCCCACCTGCTAAAATTACTACTTTCATATTATTTATTTATTTATTTATTTTGCTAATTATATAGTTTTCCATAGTTATTTGAAAATTTTCAGATGCTTTCCACCCGATTTCTTTACTAATTTTTCTAGTATCCAAACTATACCTAAAATCATGACCATGCCTGTCTTCGATGAAATTTAAATTTATTGATTTATCTAAATATTTATTAATTGTCTTATGAACCATATCAATTATATCAATATTTGATAATTCATTATTGGCACCAACATTATAAACCATTCCTGATTTTGCTACAGAATAAATTTCATCAATTGCCTTACAATGGTCTAAAACATAAATCCAATCTCTTATATTTTTACCATCACCATAAACAGGAATTGGTTCATCATTCAAAATTGATTTGATGACCTTTGGAATTAATTTTTCATCATGTTGATTAGGTCCAAAATTATTTGAACATATAGATATTGTTGTATTTAAACCAAAGGTTTTATTAAAACTCCTAACAATTAAATCAGCACTTGCCTTTGAGGAAGAATAGGGCGAATTAGGATAATATTTGTCTGACTCGTTTGAACTTCCCTTTTTTATAGATCCATAGACTTCATCTGTTGAAATTTGATGAAACCTTGAGTGAGTAAAATTTGATTTATATTTGAAATTTGAGACCATCCAATTTTTATAACATGTATGCAATAATTTGTAAACACCTATTAAATTTGTTTCAATAAAAATTTCAGGATTTTTTATAGAATTATCAACATGTGATTCAGCAGCAAAATTTATAACTCCGTCAATTTTGTGATCTTTAAAAATCTTATCTAATAATTCTTCATCACTTATATTTCCGTGGATAAATTTATATCTTTTATTATGTTTGAAATTCTCAGTGTTGATCAAGTTACCAGCATAGGTTAAAAAATCTAAATTAAAGATTATTATGTCATCATACTTCTCTAATAAATATTCAATAAAATTTGAACCTATAAAGCCTGCACCACCAGTTACTAGTAAATTTTTACATCTAAATTTCATAATCTTAAGTAATATTATTTTTTTTTAAATGAGTTTTTAAACTACTTTCCCAAGAGTTAATTTTAAGCTGAAAATCTTCAATGATTTTTGAGGAATCAAGTGCTGAAAACTTTGGTCTATTTATAGACGAAAGTTTATCTTTAGTTGGAATGATTTTACAATCTCCTTTAACCAGCTCCCTTATTATATTTGCTAAATGATATCTTGAGCAAAATCCTAAATTTGAAAAATGATAAATCTCAGTATTTGAATTAGAAAGTCTTGGTATTATTTCCATAATAACCTTCGATAAATCATGTGCATTAGTAGGTGAGCCAATCTCATCCTCTACGACAAAAATTTTTTTTTGATTACTTAATTTAAGTATAATCTTATTGACAAAGTTATTTTCAGCATTAGAGTATAACCATGATGTCCTAATTATTGCAGAATTCTCTAGTTTCTGATTTAAAATTTTGTTTTCCCCATCCAATTTTGTTTTCCCATAATGATTTTTGGGGTTTGTTTTATTATTTTCATTATAGGGTAAATTGCTTTCTCCATCAAAAACATAATCTGTTGAGATGTGGATTAACTGCATATTAAATTTATCACATAATTTTGCAATATTTCCAACAGCTATATTATTTACAATATTAGAGTAATCTTTTTTTTGTTCTGCTGTATTTACATCGGTATATGCCGCACAATTAATAATTGTATTAATTTTGTTTTGTCTTATAAAGTTCTCAAAAATTATAAAATTTGTTATATCCAAATCTTCTTTTCCTTTAAAAAAGAAATTATGATTATAGCTATTTGAAATTTCGTTAAGACAAATTCCAAGTTGACCATTAGCACCCGTAACAAGGATATTCTTTTTATTTACCATTCAAAGGTATTTTGGATACTGTCTTTATTTGAAATAATTATTTTATCATCTTGAATACCCCAATCTATATTGAGAAATTTATCATTGTATGGAATTAGACCTTCAGAACCTGGGTTATAATAATTATCAACCTGATAATTTATTATTGCGAAATCGGTTAAAGTTAAATATCCATGTGCAAATCCTTTAGGAATAAATAATGATTCGTGGTTCTCACAAGACAAAATATAGGAAAAATATTTTCCATATGTAGCTGAATCTTTTCTTATATCAACTACTACATCTAATATAGAACCTAAACTTACTGAAACTAACTTTGATTGAGCAAATGGTTCTTTTTGAAAATGTAAGCCTCGTAATACATTTAAGTGTGATTTTACGCTGTTATCTTGACAAAAATTTACTTTTATATTTGTTTGTTCTTGAAATTTTTCCTTCTTAAATTTTTCTTTAAAATATCCTCTATTATCATTATAAACATTATGTTTTATTATGATCAAATTCTTAATATCTGTATTAATCAATTTCATTTAACTATTAGATTTAATAGGTATTTTCCATATTCACTATTCTTCATAGTATTAGCAATTTGCAACAATTGCTGAGAATCTATGTAACCCATATCATAGGCTATTTCTTCAATACATCCGGCTTTTTTACCAGTTTTTTTTTCATAATTTTCAAAATATTTGGATGCTTTAATCAAAGAACTATAAGTTCCTGTATCAATCCACGAGGTTGTGGATTGTAGGAGATTTAACTTTAATTTTTTTAATGATAAATAAAAATTATTAACATCTGTTATTTCTTTTTCACCTCTTTTACTTGGCTTTAGCTTCTTTGCATATTTAATAACGTCATTCGTATAAAAATATAATCCTGAAACAATTATATTACTTTTTGCAAATTTCGGTTTTTCAGTGATATTAATTACATTATTATCGTCGTCAAATTCTATAACTCCAAAACTTTCAGGATTTTGCACTGAAACACCAAAAATTGATGAAAAACCTAGATTTAGATTTTCTTTAGCTCTAATAACATCTGATATAAAATCTTTTCCATGAAAAATGTTATCTCCTAACATTAAGCAGACATCATCATCACCTATAAAATTTTCTGCTATGATGAAGGACTCAGCTATCCCATTTGGATTTAATTGTTCTTCATATGTGATATTTATACCCAGCTTATGACCGTCTCCAAGAAGTTTTTTAAATTTTGGTAAATCATCTTTTGTTGAAATTATTAATACATCTATAACCCCCGCTAACATAAAAACTGATAGAGGGTAGTATATCATAGGCTTGTCATAAACAGGTAATAATTGCTTTGATGATCCTAGTGTTAAAGGATAGAGTCTTGAGCCATATCCTCCAGCTAATATTATTCCTTTAACCGATTTCATTTATTTTTTTAAAATAATTTATTGTTTTTAACAAACCAGTCTTCAGCTGGTATGTTGGAATCCAATCCAACTTATCATTTGCTAGAGATATATCTGGGTTTCTTCTTTTTGGATCATCTTTTGGTAAATCTTTATAAATTATTTCCGATTTTGAATTTGACAATTCTAAAATCAAGGCAGCTAATTTGTTCATTGATATTTCAATTGGATTTCCAATGTTAACAGGACCAATAAAATTATCTTTAGAATTCATCATTTTAATCATAGCTGATACTAAATCATCAATGTAAAGAAAACTCCTTGTTTGCTTTCCATCTCCATTAACAGTTAATTTATTACCTGTAATGGCTTGTAAAATAAAATTTGAAATAACTCTTCCATCATTATTAGCCATATTTGGTCCATATGTGTTAAAAATTCTTATGATTTTTATTTTCATATTGTGTTCACTATGGTAATCCATAAATAATGTCTCAGAACATCTCTTTCCCTCATCATAACAAGACCTAGGACCAATTGGATTTACATTACCATTATAATTTTCATTTTGAGGATGAAGCTCGGGATCTCCATAAACTTCACTAGTGCTGGCTTGAAGAATTTTTGCATTATTTTTTTTTGCTAAGCCAAGCATATTAATTACACCAATTGTACAAGTTTTTATTGTTTTTATTGGGTTAAACTGATAATGTATTGGCGAAGCGGGACATGCCAAATTATATATTTCATCTATTTTATCTCTAAAATAGGGTTCTGTAATATCATGATTAACAAATTCAAAATTTGGATGATCAACTAAGTCAGAAATATTATTTTTTACTCCAGTAAATAAATTGTCTAAACAAATGACATAATGACCTGATTTAATAAGGGCTTTACAAAGGTGAGATCCAATGAAACCTGCACCACCGGTAACCAAAATATTTTTTTGTTTATTTCCTTCCAAGTCCTATATAATTAAATCCAATTGCTTTTATTTTTTCAATTTCTAAGATATTACGTCCATCAAAAATGTATGTAGGTTTATTGGTTTTTTTATAAATCTTTTCCCAGTCATAATCTTTAAACTCATCCCACTCCGTCATTATTGCTATTATATTACATTCTGAAACATTCAAAAATGGTTCTTCAATAAAATTCACTAAAGACTTATCATAATCTGCATTTATATTCGATAAATCAAAATCAACCTGAGATTCCTTAACTTTTGGATCATATATGTCAATCTCTATATTGTTGTTTAGTAAATTGTTAGCAACATAAATCGCTGCAGATTCCCTTGTATCATTTGTGTTTTTTTTGAAAGCCCATCCAAGTAATAAAACTTTAGGCTTCAGATTTTCTTTTCTGATAAGATTAATAATCTTTTTGGAAAATCTATCCCTTTGGTGTTTATTTATAATTAGTATTTGTTCCCAATAGTCAGCGACCTTTTCGAGTCCCTCAGACCTGGCTATATAAACCAAGTTTAAAATATCTTTTTGAAAACAACTACCACCAAATCCTACTGATGTTTTCAAGAAACTATTTCCAATTCTTGAATCCATTCCTATTGCCTTTGAAACATCTTCAATATCTGCACCCGTTTCTTCACATAACTCAGATAGGGAGTTTATTGATGATATCCTTTGTGCTAAAAAAGCATTTGCAGTTAGCTTAGAGAGTTCAGATGACCATAAATTTGTCGTTAGAATATTTTCTTTTGGAACCCATGAGGCATAGATTTCTACCAAAGAATTTATTGCCTTTTTGCCTTCAATTGAATTATCTCCCCCAATTAACACTCTATCGGGAATTTCTAAATCTCGCATAGCGGTACCCTCAGCTAAAAATTCAGGATTTGAAAGTATTTGAAAATGAACATCGCTATTGTTTGATATCAAGATTTCCTTAATCTTTTCAGAAGTTCTAACGGGAACAGTTGACTTTTCTACAATTATTTTATTACTCTTTGAAACTTCAGCAATTTGCTTAGCACAAGCCTCTACGAATTTTAAATCAGCTGCATAACCCTTTCCTTCACCCGATGTCTTTGTTGGTGTATTTACAGATATAAATATCATGTCAGCCTCGTTAATATGTTTATTTACATCAGTTGAAAAAAATAAATTTCTACCTCTAGCTTCTTTTACAACCTTTGACAAACCAGGTTCATATACTGGTAAATTTTCTAAGTTTTCAGAATTCCATGCTGCTATTTTATTCGCATTCATGTCAACAACATGAACTTTAATTTTTGGATTTTTCTGAGCAATAATTGACATTGTTGGACCCCCAACATAGCCAGCACCAATACAGCAAATATTTTTTATTTTCATTTAAAGTATTTAGTTATTTTATCAATAATAAAATCTTGATTAGAACTTTCAAGTTCAGTATGTATCGGCAAAGAAATAACTTCATCAGAAAGTGTATCAGTGTTTTCTAATATTTGGTCATTTTTGTATGGTTTTTGTTTATGAATTGGAATTGGATAATATATCATACTAGGAATACCTAAATCACTTAAATAAGTTTTAAAATTATCTCTTTTACCATTCAAAACCTTAATTGTATATTGATGATATACATGTTCAGAATTAACAATAACTTTTGGCGTTAACAATTCGTCAATTTCGGCAAATGCAAAATTATAATTCATAGCCATTATTTTTCTATTTGCATTATAATCATCCAAGTACTTTAATTTGATGTTTAAAATTTCAGCTTGTATAGAATCTAACCTCGAATTACATCCAATAATCTCGTGATTATATTTAATTTTTTCTCCGTGATTGACTATCATTCTTATTTTTTCTGCAAGGGTGTCATCATTTGTAAAAATTGCACCTCCATCACCATAGCACCCTAAATTTTTAGAGGGATAAAATGATGTCGTTCCAATATAACCTAAAGTGCCTGTAAATTTAATATCTCCATTTGGAAATGTATATTTACAACCGATAGCCTGAGCGTTATCCTCAATAATTTTTAGATTATACCTTTCTGCCAGTTTAATTATTGGAGCCATATCACAGGATTGGCCATATAAATGAACAGGAACTATTGCTTTTGTTTTATCATTTATATGTGGTTCAATTAAATCTGCCGTAATATTGAATGTTTCTAAATCTACATCACAAAAAACAATCTTAACTCCTAAAATTGCTGCGGCTTCAGCTGTAGCAATATATGTCCATGATGGACATATTATCTCGTCCCCAGGTTTTAAGTCAAGTGCCATGAAAGCAACTTGTAATGCATCCGTTCCATTTGCACACGGAATTACATTTTTAACATTCAAATAATCTGATAGATTATCTGAGAATTCCTTAACTATTGGCCCATTTACAAATCGACCTGATTCAATGGATGATATAATATTTTGATCAATCTCGTTCTTAATTTTTGAGTATTGACCCATTAAATCTACCATCTGTATGTTGGTGTTTTTCATTAAGTTTTTTTTACGGCTTCGCCGACGTCAGTCACAATTATAACTAACAAAAATAATACTTATTTATTGTTAATTAAGCTAATTTTAGCTTAATACTATACCCAATAGATTTCAAATAAATCCATATATTATTATTTGAAATTCTATTAACAACTCCTCTTTCGTTATTAAAAGTTGATATACTAAATTTGTCACCAACTTTAAAATTCGAAAGTTTACTGTTTATTAAATTATAATCCCCTTTTAAATATTTTTTTAAAATATCAACTTCTGATTGCCTAACTACCGCCCTTTTTCCTAACCAAAACATATATCTTACAACACCTGGACATTCAAAAACCCTATTAATATCTTTATATTCTATATTTACTAGTACCATTGAAGGCAGTACAGGAACTTGAATTCTTTTTTTACGATCACTCCAAAACCTAATTTCATTTCGCGTTGGGCAATAAGCATTAATACCCAAAGACAACAGCTGTTTTTCAGCTTTTTTTTCACCTCTTGGTTTTGTATGTATGACGTACCAATTCATTCTGTTATTTTTTTATAAAGAATAATCGAGTTTGAATCCGATCTTTCATTTAATAAGAAACTAACTTCTCTGCCAATTTTCTTTTTAATTTTTGGTTTTAAGGTTTCCAAATAATCTTTGTTTACTTTTGATCCGTTAATAATAATTTGAATATTTCCACTATCAATTCCCATTGCATATTCACCTGTTAAGGCTATTTGATCAACATTTCCAATTCTTTCTATTACAGCTTCAACAATATCTTCTAAACCCAGATGTTGCCTAACAATTTTTTG
>CESO01042630.1_pt1 | contig 36630 bp, 20 predicted proteins | sample 356341 | NCBI WGS metagenome assembly CESO01 (sample SAMEA2621812, study PRJEB7988) | marine metagenome | biome: marine biome (ENVO:00000447); feature: deep chlorophyll maximum layer (ENVO:xxxxxxxx); material: "saline water (ENVO:00002010), including plankton (ENVO:xxxxxxxx)" | depth 35 m | reverse complement strand
CTCAATAAGGGATTTGCGATGGCTAGAGGAGAATGGATCTTATGGCTGAACGTGGATGATTTTCTCTTGCCTGGTGTCATCGATAAAATGTTAAAAATATTACAATCTGGAGATCCCGATTTTGATCTCTTGTATGGACATACTGTATTTGTAGATGCCGCAAGCAGAACGATGCGGACAATTTATCAACCAATTTGGCATTATTGGATGACCGCGATTGGTTGTTATGCTGCTCCATCCACGGGATCGTTGTATCGTCGGCGGGTGTTAATTGAAAACCCCCTCGATGAGAACTTTCACATGATAATGGACACAGAGTGGATGCTGCGGGTAGGCCGCCAGCTAGGGATCAGACGATTGAATTATAGAACAGTTTCATTCCGGATCGATGATAATAAAACTGCCGATCATATTCAGTCAGGCGAACTCACCCCAAGACATCGCTCAGAGAGAGAAGCGCTTGCAAAAGATTATCTAAATTATGATGAAAATGAAAAGAGCTCGTTGATTGGCCGGTTGTTGGTCAAGCTAGCGCGTAAATGCACGAGACTATGGATTCTGGGAGATAAATTTATTTCGAAAATGTTTCTACTCAAGATTGTTCCTCCCGCCCAAAAATCTGAATGAAAATTCTCCATTTTATTGAGGGTCGTTGTAATCCAGACACCGCGAATGGTGTGGATAAGACGATTTATTTTTTGACTCGGGAGCTCGCCGCTTTGGGGCACGAAGTGCATCTCATTTCCGAGACTAAAAAGGATCCAATTGAGATCCCAGGCGTATCGATTCATCGGGTAGAGCCGTTTCGCAACTGCTTTTCTTGTCCTCCAGAGGTCAGAGAAATTGTAGATCAGCTTCAACCAGATATAGGTCATTTTCACTCTGCTTATGTGCCGGGAAATATTAGTTTGGCGAAATACTTGCGTGGAAAAGGTATTCCTTATGCGGTGACTCCAAATGGCAACTGCGCTCGGGTGTTGCTCAAGCGTCGTCCTTGGATAAAGCTCCCCTACAAATATTTTTTTGAGAGACCCTATATGAACCAGGCTGCTTTTGTTCAATCGGTGGGGGATCAAGCCGAAATTGAACATTACGGGATTAAGGTTCCGATTGTTGAGGCGCTCAACGGAATTGATCTCGAAACGTTACCCGAGAAGGTGGATCTGGAAGTAATCGAAAGGACCGTTCCACGCTTTCAGGGGCGTTTTGTGTGTGTCTTTGTGGGGCGGCTTGATATTGAGCAAAAGGGTCTTGATATGCTAATTCCTGCGGTGGCTAGTTTGGGTTCTAATGCTAAGAATCTCGGAATCGTTCTGGTTGGTCCGGAATGGAAGGGTTCTGAGAGTCGGATCAGAGAAATGATTCGGGAAAATAAGATTGAAGATTCTTTTCATCTGTATGGGCCGGCATACGGGAATGAAAAATTTGATCTTATGAAAGCGTCTGATGCCTTCCTCTATCCGAGTCGTTGGGAGGGATTGCCCTTTGCAGTGGTTGAGGCCATGGCAGTCGGGCAACTCTGTTTGGTGACCCCGGCTTCCGACCCCGCTGGGTTGCTCGCTAAAGAAGGGGGGGGAGTCGTCTTCCCTTCAACAATTGAAGGGATTCGAGAAGGCTTGGTAGAAGGCATGAATCTTAGTGCCGATAAGCGAACTTCGTTACTTCAGATTTCAGCTGATATCGTCCGTGACCATATGACGTGGAACGTGATTGGCCGTATTATAGAGAAGAGTTATTATAAGGTCTTGAAGTCAAATTAGATGGGCTTGGAATTCGAAAAGATCTCCGCGCTTGAAGATGTGGCCCGCGAACTGAATGATTCCGGACTTCGGTGGGCTGTCACGAATGGTTTGGGTGGATATCCTGACAGTATTGGGCGTGACTTAGATTTGATTGTTGAAGGCTCACTGGATCTTGCGGTTGGTCATGTGATCAAGGTATTGGAATCGGCTGGGTGGATCGTTTTGCCAAACCGTCAGGGTTGGATTTGGTGGATTGTGGCCTTTCGCGAAAGCTCAGATGGCTCACTGATTTCTCTTCAGGTTGATCTTTTCAAGCACTTGCAGTGGGCTTTTACCTGGGTGGTTGATAAAGTCGGAGACAAGGAAGACTTGATACGTAGAGGGCCATTTTATGAAGATCCGGCAGCTGCGGTTGGCAAGCGCTTTATGCTTCATGCTTTATCAACGGGAGTAACCAAATTTCGTGAAAAACCTACCTACCTTGACTTTTCAGAAAGAGAGCTAGCGGTTTTACCTTCAATTCTTACAGGGCTTTCGGGCCGTCATTGGCCCGAGATTGTGAGAGCGGTATCTAGCAAAGATCTTACTTTGTTAGAAAGTGAGCTCGTTTCATTTCGGAGAAGGTGCTTTTTAAAGGCTATCTGGACTAAGCGTCCAATTGCCCGTCTTGCGAGCGCATTCCAAAAACAGTGGGTGGTAAATCTTTTTCCGCGACAAGGGGCCCCAGTGATTGAGCTCACTTCTGGAGATGATGGTGAGTCGCGAAAGTTACTTGAGAAAATTACGGAAGAATTTCGCAAACTTGTTTATCAGGACGTCAGGGTTGTTGAAGATTCGTCTCAGAAAAAGGCGAGGCATTGGTGCCGACTTTCCTGTCTTCAGGTTGTCTTAGTTTTTGCAAATACCCCCGTTCCCGCCGGGCTCAAAGCCGAGATTACGGTAGCCCGCGATGAAGATGATCAGATTTATTGGAAATCTCAAGGGGTCGATTCGCGGAGCAACCTAGAAAGCCCTAAAAACTTGGAAGTATTTTTGCTCAATTTCTTCAAAAAAAAATCCAGTATATTGAAGCAACAACATCCTTCTGTCATCAGAGCGACTCGCTACTGATAAGCCTCATTCCGACTATGAAAATTCTCTCAGCCACAGTTTCGTTCCTAAAGATTATAAAGAATAAAGAGGTTGCCTTGTCTTTGTCGTAACAAATCTCCTTCCTCTTAGAATCGTTTTGATGAAATTGATAAGACGCGTGAGTTCCACTAGAATCTCTAAGTTCAAGAGAGCTGAGTTGACCGCTATTTTGGTTCGATAAAACGAGTCCCTATTAAAGTAGCGCAGGGTTATGACGAATTGATTATTGAAACAAACTATTCCCGATTAATGACTAAAGAGAGAATTATTGATTTTGTAGACGTTCCCGGAACGATCCTGCTAAGACCACATGATTTCGATAGCGAAGATGGAGGGGGTGACTATGATTTTCTCGAGATTGGTGGCGATCAATTGGGTCAAAGGATTGAAGAAAAATTAGGGACACCTCTGGTTAAAATAACTCGGGCATACGTCCATCAGAGATACTATGAATGGGGACAGATGGATGTTCTGCCATCGCTGGAGTGGAATGGATTTAGATATGCCGATGCGGAGGCCGTGATTGCCGCAGCAATTGTTGGGCCGGATGGGATCCGAAGGCCCCGGTTGGGTCATGATGGAGTAATTTCCTGGCTAACAAGTCTACTTTGGGGGGGGTTCTACAAAGAGAAATACGATGAAATAATCACGAGGGCTGCACATGAGGATAGCGATTGTTTTTATCAAAGTCTTGAATGGGCGCTTGGAGTTGGGTGGGCCAATGAAATGATGGAATGGGCACAGAGAGGTGATGCGAGAAAGAGCGCGAAGCACGCCATGAGTATTAGAAGGGCTCTTAAATGGAAACAGTTCAGGAGATCCGGAGGCGATACGGTGTGTAGCGTTTTTCGACATTGGTGGTGTGAAGCCCTCCATCACTTGAAACCTCAACTGCCAATGCTTGCATTTGTAGGTCCGGATGGGAGTGGGAAATCATCGGTCATTGAGGGAGTTTCCAAGAAGCTGAGTCACATGGGATTACAGCAGAAATTTTTGCATTGGAGACCGTATGGAGTCCAAGGTCGCGAGGATTTGGGGCAACCGGTAAATAATCCGCATGCGGATCCACCGAGAGGGTGGCTCTCTTCGACAGTCAAATTAGGAGTCCTGTTTTGGGACTGGTGGCTGGCTTCGCTTACGGTGTTAAAGCACGCTCGCGCAAAAACGTCTCTGGTTATTTCTGACCGTTACTACAATGACATGTTGGTAGATCCGGTCCGATACCGCTATGGTGCGGGTCTAGGCCTAGCTCGCCGTGTCTTTAACATATTCCCCGAACCGGAGCTTGTGTTCGTTTTGGTTGGAGACCCGGAGATTATCCTTCCGCGGAAAAGGGAAATTCCCATGGATGTTCTTAGCCAACAGTTGGTGCTCTACCGGAATCTGGAAAGACGGCTTGGAGATCGAGGGCGATTGATCAATGTCAACGATAGCCTTGAAGATGTTATTGAAGATGTCTTTGGCCACTTAAAGGCTTATTTACGGGGAGAAAAAAAGAAGTCATTCAAAGCTGACATGACTCGGCATTTGCGAGTGGCTCAGTTCGTTCCGCACTATCCTTCGGTTGAGGGTATTTCCGCCTATTGTCGTGGTTTGTCCAAGGAAATGAATCTCATTTCTCCACGCAGCTGTCCTGTCATTACATTGAGGACAGAGCTTAAGAATCTATCCGGAGATGAGGAATTACTTCATTACCCCCATGATTCTCGGAATCCCATGAGCTTGCCAAAAAATTTGATTTTGGATCTCGAAAACAATGTTCATCAGCTTGATGGAGTCGTGTTTCATGGGGCCTATCACCCCAAAGTTGGCATGCTACGTCGTCATCTAACGCGGATTGGTATTCCGTTCATTTTTGTGCCGCATGATCCCTATGTCCCTGAGCTCACTCAGCACCATGCCTTGAGGAAGTGGGTTTTCTGGCACGTCTTTGAGAAGAGAACAATCAGAAACGCAGTAGCGGTTCAGCTATTGGCTGGTGAACATGAAAAGCCGCTCCGCGAACTGGGATTTGATATTCCTACAGAGGTCATCCCAAATGGCTGTGAACTTGAGACGATTTCAGAAATTCCAGACCAAGTAAGAATACCCGGAACGGGGGATCGCGTGCGCATTCAGTTTATAGGAAGAATGGATCGTAATCACAAAGGATTGGACTTGCTAGTTGAAGCCTTCGGCCAGTTCGTAAGGGAGGAATCTTTTAATGAGGTAGACCTTATTCTCACAGGTAATGATTGGGAGGACAGAGAAGAGTTAGAGAACCTGTCTTTGAAGTTGGGCCTGAAGGATCGGGTGTTCTTTACCGGACCCCGGCCCGAGCACTCGCTAGTCATTCACTCAGAGGCAGATGTCGTGATCCTTCCTTCACGGTTTGATGGATTTGGTTTGTGTATCGTAGAAGCGATGCTCGCAGCTCGGCCGGTCTTGGTCTCAAGACGTGCCGGGGTCTCAAGCCATGTTGATGATGCGGGGGGCGGCTGGTTGTTCGAACCCACTGTGGAGGGCATAAAAGATGGGCTCGTTGAGGCCTGTCTTGCGAGATCGGAATGGCCGGGAATGGGCGAGGCCAACCGTGACTATGTGGTTAACAATTTGACGTGGAAACAAGCGGCTGAAAAAACTCTTGATATGTATCGTCGGCATTTCTGATGAAGATGAACTTAAAAGATAGGGGAATCTTGGCATCTCTGGGCTTTCATGAAAATGAAGATGGTGCGTGGAGAGTTCTCAGGAGAGGTGGACACATCCTTCTCTTAGTTCCAGATTACGCTGCATCAGTCAGTAAGGGATTACAGCTATATCGACCGCAAAGACTTCCGGCGCGCTTGTTTGTTGGAGCGGTTTCGAGATTTCCATTTGGCCGGTTATTATTGAAGCGAATTAAAGGTTCCATCTTAAGTGGCGGGGCCATTCAAACTGTGCTTGATACAACAGAAGCCACCTTGGTCTGTCTTCTCCTCGGCAACCCCTCTCAAGAGGAACGGCGAATCATCCTCCTTGCTGAAACTGAAACCGGGCATCATTTTATTATCAAGTTAGGTTGGGGTGCTCTCGCGGTAGAGAAGATATCTCGAGAGCGAAAATTTCTGGAAATGAATGCTGGAAGAAATCCTGTCATCCCTTCGCTAACTAATGTTTGGCGCGAGGACCAATGGGAAGCTTTTGCGATTCCTTACTTTGATGCCCCGGGAGGTGTTTCTTTTGAGAAGGTCTGTGACGTCCTTAAATCTTGGTGTCCTGATTCTCCTGCTGTTGAGCTCTCGAGTTTGGATGAATGGATGAGAGTAGTTTCGAAAATTTCGGATGAGAAGGAGCGCGAATGTTTGATCCATCGTTCTGCTGGGCTGAAGATCAAAAAATCGCTGAGTCACAGAGATTTTGCTCCCTGGAATGTTCTCTCCTCTAAAAACGGGGATGTGTCCGTTATCGACTGGGAGTTTGGAAGAGAAGAGGGTGTTCCGGGATGGGATCTTGTCCATTATCTGTTTCTTTCGGCCCATTTGGTTGACCGTCTTCCTTCGAGTAAGGCGAGTATTCGTGTTGTCGATTTATTAGAGTCAAAAGCTAAGTGTGTGGAGCTCGTCAAATATTGGGGTTGGGCTGGGAATGTTGATTTGTTGGTTAAAAGTTATTTTTACTCAATGAGTGAGCAGTTGGAGAATTTTGCTGAATTAGCCGGTGAGGTTCATACACCCTAAAAATTTTGGATGAGTTATGAAAGACCGCCCTGTCATATTACTTTCCGCATATGGTTGTGAACCTCACAAAGGTTCGGAAGGAGGAGTTGGTTGGAATTGGGCATTACAGCTTGCCAAGGGTAGCGAGGTCCATGTGGTGACCCGAGAAGCACGACGTCCCGCAGTGGAGGCTTTTTTAAATGAGCATGGGCTCGACAATCCCAAATTTATATATGTCGAATTGCCTCGGTGGACCTTGAGGTTCAAAGAGAGTAATCTTGGAATGAACATTTACTATATGTTCTGGCAGTTAGCTTGTTGGTGGAAATGCCGGTCTTTAGTAGACGAGCTTGAAGTGGATATCGCTCACCATGTTAGCTTTATGAGCCTTACCCGTGGGTCGTTTGTTCCTTTTCTGGGCGTGAAGTCGGTCATTGGTCCGATTGGGGGATTACAGACGGTTCCGAAAGCAGCAAATCCAGTCATAAGAAGTCGCATGATGGAGGCTATTCGAACAGTGGCCGTAAAGTTTTTCCGTTTAAATCCGGTAGGACTTTTAACGGCCTCGAAGGCTGATTTGCTTGTGATGGCAAATGGGGCCAATCAGCGGGTCATGCCCAAAGCTATTCGAGATAAAGCTGTGACTGGCTTGCAGATAGGGACTCCAATTATTGCAGCTCGGCCTTGTCCTGATCTGGAAGGCCCTATCGTTTTTCATTGGTCGGGGCGTTTTGTGGATCACAAGGGCCTTGAACTTTTAATACGAGCAGTTGGTCACCTTAAAACCACTTTTCCTGACGTATACAAGGAGGTGAGAGTCGTTGTCTCGGGAAGTGGGCCTTTGGAGAAATTTTATCGAGATTTGATAGCCGAGCTTGGACTTGATGAGGCGTTTGAGTTTCTTGGGTGGGTGACGTTGGATGAAATGAATGCGATTTGGGATCGTAGCCACGCCTTTATTTTTACGAGCCTCCGCGAGACAACGGGAATGGCTCTTCAGGAGGCGATGATGAGGGAGGTCGCGCCTATCGTGGTCGATAATGGAGGTCCTGGTGAAATGGTTACAGATGAGAGTGGGATTAAGGTTACCGGGGAAAACCTAGAAGAGCTTGTGTCCCATTTGGCGAACGCGATGAGGGACTTGACACATGACCCTGCACGGGGAATTGAAATGGGCGTAAAAGCGCGTGAGCGTGCCCTCAAGCACTATTCATGGGATGCTGTGGGATCTCAAATGCTAGATCTTTATAAAGCCCTCTTAGGAGGCCAAAAACCCAAATTGAAATGAATATATTTCAAACATCTACGGCTTTTTATCCCAGTATGGGAGGAGCCCAGCTTCATTGGTTTACGATTGGTAAGATGCTGGCAGAACGAGGGCATACTGTGACTGGTTGCGGGCAGTGGAAAGATCATCGGAATCGCTACTTGATCGACTCAACTTTAAAGGCTCCCTGGGGTGACGATATCTATGAAGCGGGCCCCATTAAGGTTTATCGTTATCAGCCGAGTGGTTTTGCGAGAGCTTGGATGGCTCCTCTCTTACCCCTCTGCCTGCCTTTACCTGAGATTGGTTATCCCCTCATCAGCCGCTACTTCGCGGGCAAGATGAGGCAAATGGATTTTAAGCCTGATGTTGTGATGAATATCCGCATCGGGCGGGAGCATTTCTCTTGGGCGTCTTATCATGTTGCCAAAAAACGGGGAGTGCCTTTCGTCATTTGTCCGAATTATAGCCCACGGATGCAAAGTAAGTTTGGGCAAGTAGTGATGCGGAATTTTTTTCGTCTCCTGAGAGCTGCGGATGGTGTGGTGGTATTTACTCCTGCCGAGCGAGATGAGATGATCCGGCTCGGGGTTAAATCAGAGAATATTCTTTTAATTGGGGTTGGACCATTGCTTGCAGATGAGTGGGACACTGGAGCCTTCCGCCGGGACTATGGGATTAAGGATAAGATGGTGCTCTTTCTGGGGCAGAAGTTGGAATATAAGGGTTTCGATACCCTGATCGAGGCGGCCCCCAAGGTTTGGGAAAAGCACCCTGAGACAAGCTTCGTTTTTATTGGGCCCCATTATCCTGGAACCAAGGAGGTTTTTGATAAGATCAACGATCCGCGAATCGTTGATATTCCGCGAATCGATGCTTTTGATTCGATAAAAGTGGCTGCTTTAGATGCTGCGAATGTCTTCGCTCTCCCCTCACGACAAGAAGGAATCGGGGGAGTTTACATTGAGGCATGGGCCCTGAAGAAGCCCGTGATTTCATGCAAGATTCCCTTCCTCACCATCCGTGATGGGATCGATGGAGTGATGGTTCAGCAAGATGCAGACCTTCTTGCGGACAAACTTTCATGGTTTCTTGACCACCCGGAGGAGGCTGAAAAAATGGGGCAGGCGGGATTTGAGAGGGTTCAAGATGAATATAGCTGGGAGCTTATTGTCTCCAAGGTTGAGGGATTTTTCAAAGAGCTGATCAAGCGCAAACAATAGCGAATAATGGAAAAGAAAAAAGTAGTAGTTGTTGCTGGCACGCGACCAGAGGTTATTAAAATGTCGTCCGTCTATATGGAGTTACAGCGGTCCGATTTGTTAGAGCCCATCTTTCTCTCGACGGGGCAACATCGTGAGATGTTAGCCCAAGCTTTTGGGGCTTTTAATCTAATACCTGACTATGATCTAGAGTTGATGAAGCCTGGCCAAGATCTTACTGGTTTGACCGCGCGTGTTCTGCAGGCGGTAGGAGCGTATCTTGAGGAGACTCGTCCGGATGCCGTGTTAGTTCAGGGTGATACGACGAGCGTCTTGGCATCGGCCATGGCGGCCTTTTATCAAAATATTCCGGTTGGGCATGTTGAGGCTGGGCTTCGTACCTACGACATGCAATCGCCATGGCCCGAAGAAATGAATAGGCGTCTGGTCTCTCCACTCTGTCGTTGGCATTTTCTTCCGACCGAGGTGAGTAAGGCGAATCTCTTACAGGAGAAGATTTGCGAAGCCAGTTGTCATGTGACGGGAAATACTGTGATCGATTCGCTTTTGTGGATGAGCAACAAGGTGAATGCTGAAGAAGATCGAACCGTGGCGGTGGCGGAGCGGCTCAATATCCCGGTCTTTTTTCGGGAGAATTTCCTAGAGCAAAAAGATAAGCGTTGGATTCTTGTGACGGCCCATCGTCGTGAGTCGCACGGAGGTGGGTTCGATAATATTTGCAAGGCACTCCGGCAGTTGGCGGAAGCTCACCCCGAGGTGGGAATTCTCTACCCGGTTCATTTAAACCCGGCGGTGCGGAAGCCCGTGAGGGAGCAGCTCGGAAACCACGAGCGTATTGCTTTAGTAGAACCTGCTGGCTATGAAGATTTTGTTTGGCTGATGAATCGTTGCTACTTTGCTTTAAGTGATTCTGGTGGAGTGCAGGAGGAAGCCCCAAGTCTCGGTAAACCAGTCTTGGTAATGAGAGATACCACCGAGCGTCCGGAGGGAGTCGAAGCTGGGACTTGCGAATTGATAGGGACCGACCCTAAAAAGATTGGTAGGACAGCTCGTTTGCTTCTGGAAGAGGACGCTGAATATGAGCGGCGAAGCCAGCTCAAGAATCCTTATGGTGATGGCAAAGCTGCAAAGCGAATTAGGACAATTCTTGAAAACTCACTATAAACAAAAATAAACTTAGGACTTATACACTTTTAAATTTAATGGAATTCATCGATCTAAAATCCCAGCAAGCTCGCATCAAAGCGAAAATTGATCACCGTATTCAAGATGTCCTGCGCCATGGACGTTATGTGATGGGGCCTGAGTTGGATGAGTTAGAAGAACGGCTGAAAAATTATGTAGGCACGAGACACTGCATCGGAGCTTCAAGTGGCACTGATACTTTGTTGATTGCTATGATGGCATTGGGGATTGGGCCAGGGGATGAGGTGATTACGGTGCCGTTCACATGGATTTCGACAGCCGAAATGATTGCGCTGATCGGCGCGACTCCTGTGTTTGTTGATATCGATGAAACCACATGGAATATCGATGTTTCAAAATTGGAATCGGCAATTACTGAAAAGACTAAAGCGATTATGCCGGTTGGGATTTTTGGGCAGACTGCAGATATGACAGGGATCAATGAAATTGCATCTCGAAACGGAAATCTTCCAGTCATTGAAGATGCCGCGCAATCCTTCGGCGCCACTCATCATGGTGAAAAATCAGGTGGACTTTCGACGATTGGATCGACTTCATTTTTTCCTTCTAAGCCTTTGGGTTGTTATGGAGACGGTGGAGGGCTGTTCACCAATGATGATGAGTTGGCGGAAAGAATGCGCCACATTCGGGTGCATGGCCAAACGGAAAGACACCATCATCCCATCTTGGGCATCAATGGTCGCCTTGATACATTACAAGCTGCGATCCTTCTCGAAAAACTTGAGATTTTTGATGATGAAATTTTGAGAAGGCAGAAGGTGGCCCAAGCCTATGGAGATGGAATTAAGAATTCATCAATTACGCTTCCGAAAGTGGGGCCAGGGAATACCTCCGTGTTTGCTCAATATACAATTCTGTCATCGAATCGTGATGCGCTTTCGGCTTCTTTGAAGGAGGCTGGAATTCCTTCCGTGAGTTATTACGCGGTGCCACTTCATTTGCAGCCTGTCTTTGATGGCCTTGGCTGTAAGAAGGGCCAATTTCCTGTTACAGAAGATGTGGCATCACGTGGCCTGAGTTTGCCAATGAATCCATACTTGAGTGAGGAAGAGGTGGCTGCTGTATGTGCCGTGATTGCTACTGCAGAAGTTTAGGCATCAGAGAAAATAAAAAGCTTTAAAAAGTGAAAAGCGGTTCCCAAGGGGACCGCTTTTGTTTATCTACCCTTCAGTTTCAATGATCGAGATCACTAAGTTTTTACGCTCTAAGACTTTGGGCTTTGTGTGTATTACCATATCGTTGATTCACGCCGCTTTTGGCCAACTTGACTTTAATAATGATGGTCTAAGCGATCTTTGGACTGAAGTCTATAAAGCACATAATTTATCAGCGGATGCTGATACTGACGGAGATGGTTATAGTAACGGATTTGAAAGTGAAATCGGTTCTGACCCTTTCGATCCTAAATCTTATTTTGGGCTGAATAGTTATCGGTTTGAATCAAATAACACTCTTTTGATTCTCGATTTTCAGGTGGTCAAAGGAGTGAGGTATTTAATTGAATCAGCTAGGGAATTGGGGCCACAAGCTATTTGGAGACCTGAGACAGTGATTAATTCTAACGGGAATGGGTCTCTAGTTCTTGAGCAGTTTATTGATAGGAGTACAGACTCAACTCGATTTTTCCGGGTGAGGCAGGTGATTGACGAAGATCGAGATGGTTTGACCTCATGGGAAGAATGGCAACTCAGATTAGATGATCGAGATCCTCTGAGTAACGGAGGGAAAAGCTCTGATTTTCATTGGGCTGTTGATCGTCATTTGATTGGGCTGGATCTCGAATTGCGTGATTCTGTTGTGCCCATCGTATTTGGGCTAAATCTCGAGGTGCGCAAGCCCGTCGTTTTTAAAGGAATTGCCCGCACTCCGGAGGAGGTTTCTAGATTTCTAAATCAGGCGACTTTTGGCCCGACCTTTGATATGATTCAGGATTTCCATAATTCTGGTGAGTCATTTGCTGCCTGGATTGATTCTCAAATTGCGATGTCTCCAACTTTGATTACCGAGTCAATGGAAAGGGAAGTAATGGGTGGAGCTAGTAGAAATCATCAATTGTTTCACCGGGGTTGGTGGCGGGCAACGGCAAAGGGGGCAGATCAACTTCGTCAGAGGATGGCTTTTGCGCTCAGTCAAATATTGGTTGTTTCAGGACAAGGCTCGGATGTCGTGAGAGGAAGCCCCGAAGCTGCAAGTGCCTACTATGAGATCCTTCAAAATCAGGCGTTTGGAAATTACGCAGATTTATTGGAAGCGATAACCTATAATCTCGGGATGGGGAGCTATCTGGGGCATCTAAGAAATCAGAACGAAGATCCTGAATTGAGAATTTTTCCAGATGAAAATTACGCGCGAGAGTTGATGCAACTTTTTTCCATTGGCTTGTGGGAATTAAACGAGGATGGGTCGAGAAGACGCGACTACATCGGGAATCCTATTCCAACTTACACTAATTTCCATATCACAGAGTTAGCCAAGGTGATGACTGGATTTAACTGGGGCGGGACAAATAGTTTTTACGAATATAAGAATCGACCTGATCTCCCGATGACAATCTGGGAAACCCATCATGAAAGGGGAGAAAAATTTCTTGTTAATGGAGGATATCTTCCTGCCAATATGAACCCCGCGAAAGATGTCAGAACTGCTATTGAGAATTTGGTAAATCACCCCAGCGCGGGCCCCTTTATCGGGCGATTACTCATCCAAAGATTTACAACGAGTAATCCTTCGCCTGCCTATATTCGCAGGGTTGCTCGTGCATTTTCGGATAATGGAAAGGGGATTAGGGGTGATTTAGGAGCCGTAATTAGGTCAATCTTACTAGACCCTGAAGCTCGGAGTAAGTCTATCAGTCTGGGAGAGAGATATGGGAAGATGAGAGAACCGTACATTACTTATGCTCATTTATCTCGGGCGTTTTCTTCAAAAAATGAAGATGATGTTTTCTACATGCTTACCAGTGAGCACCTAGATTACTTTGGCCAGAGACCATTAATGTCACCAACGGTCTTTAATTTTTATTCGCCAAATTATCAGCCTGCAGATGAAGCGGGTGAGGTGGATTTTTTTGCGCCCGAGTTTGAGATTTTAACACCTCTTCGTTCGGTGCTTTGGCCTAACTTACTTAGAAAAAATATTGAATTAGGCTTTGCGTACTCTCCAGACTATCCACATCTGACAAGGACACACGATTTTACAATCGAACTTGCGCTGGTTAAACATCCCGAAAGCTTAGTGAATCGGCTTGATCTAGTTTTTACTTATGGAACTTTGAAGCAAAAGACGAGGCAGATCATTCTGGATATGTTGGATAATGCTGAATTGGACAGTGATGAAAAAAAGCTATGGACAGCGATTTATGCGGTCATGACTTCTCCCGAATATGCGATTTTGAGATAATGATGAGAGAAAACCATCGTGGAAGGAGTGGATACAATAGGCGTGATTTTCTTGGTGAGGCTAGCTGCGCTGCCCTTTCTGGTAGTGCTGCTTTTAGTAGTATTCTGAACCTTAGCTTTCTGGGTGACCTGGCCGCGGATGAACTACCAGTAGGAGACGATTACCGAGCGCTGGTCTGCGTCTTTCTCTCTGGCGGGCATGATTCCTTTAATATGTTGGTGCCTAGAGGTGCGGATAAATATCAGGAATATGCCGAAATCCGTCGAAATCTTTCCCTCTCGCGTGATGATTTATTGCCACTCTCCAATCCAGAGGAAGCCGAGCAAGAACTAGGTCTGCACCCCGAGCTTCACAAGACTCGTGATGCTTTTGACAGTGGAGATCTGGCGTTTGTGGCAAATGTAGGGACTCTTCAGCAACCTGTAACAAAGGATAATTATGAATTATCGCCCCATTTTTTGCCAGATGGTTTGTTTTCTCATGCGGACCAACAAAAGCAGTGGCACACTTCTTTACCAGATCGTTCATCGACCAGTGGCTGGCTCGGAAGACTTTCTGCGACACTGCAAGATTTGAATCAACCTGAAAGCTTTGCATCTGCAATCTCAGTTGCTGGTGTTAACCTTGTTCAAACATCTCCGGGAGTCTTACCTTACGTGATTGGAAATGAGGGGAGTAAAGGATTGGCTGATTGGAATAACCCAAATTGGGCGGTTGGAAGGTCAGTAGTGAGTAGCCAGCTTGATTTAGAATATGAAAATCTTCTACAGCAGATCTTTTTGAGCCGGAAGAAAGATGCTTTAGAAAGAAATAAGGTGTTTTCTGAGGCAGTAGAAGCTGTCGATCTCGAAGGAGTTCAAATTAGCGGTGGTTCGTTGGGGGATCAGCTAAAGATGGTTTTGAAAACTATCCGGGCAAGGACGGACTTGGGTATACGCCGCCAAACATTTTTTGTGGAATTAGGGGGGTGGGATTTGCACTCACTATTAATCGAACCCCATCGCCGGCTGTTAAGGCAGCTTGATGATGCTCTCGGTGATTTTCAAAAAGCTTTGGATGCTGATGGGCTGTCGGATCAGGTGACAACATTTACGGCATCCGACTTTGGGCGATCCTTGACCTCTAATGGTCAAGGAAGTGACCATGGTTGGGGAGGCCACCAGATAGTTGTGGGAGGCGCTGTTGATGGGGGCCGGGTCTATGGAGAATATCCTGATCTTTATGAGGATAATCCTCTCGACGTGGGAAGAGGAAGAATCATTCCAACAACTTCCGTTGATGAGTATTTCGCGGAGCTAGCTTGTTGGTTTGGGGTGTCGCGGCAACAGCTACCGATTGTGATCCCTAACTTGAACCGTTTTTACGATCTGACTCGGGTGGAGCAGCCACTTGGGTTTATGAATCTTGGCTAGTAACATGAAAGCAACGCTTGTTTTTCTAGTGGTTTTTTTGATCGGCCTAATTTGCCTTTTCCAAGACGATGAGTCTGCAAGCTCGAAAACTACAGAGCCGATTGAAGAGACGTCTCTTGATCAAAAAGGAAAGAATCAGCTTATGGTTTTATCTGATGCGCCTTTTGCGAAAAAATTTGGGCAAGGACAGTTGTCTATTCATGAGGAATTAGATCTGATTCAGTTAGCGTTTCAGGACTACCGCTCTTTTGTCAAAAAAGGATATCGTCGACCGATCGGAGACAATCGTGATTTTGTCGAGGCGATGACGGGGAATAATTTTTACCGAATTGCTCCTATTCCACCGCGACACCCAAGGATTAATCGCCGTGGTGAGCTCACCGACCGGTCGGGTAACCCTTTTGTGATTCATCCTCTGTCAGAAGATGCCATTGAAGTCCGCGCTGCCGGAAAGGACGGAGTCATTTGGACTGAAGACGACATTGTCAATCTTACGCTCGCAGGCAGAGAGCTGAAGAAGAGAGTAAATAAACGTTAATTGATTACTAGAATGCGAGGCGGTAAAAACGAGGGCCATCCTCGTCTGGAATGGGTGCGACCATTCTGCGGTAGTTGCCTGGGAGATTCGTTTGATCAGAAGCCGGCATTATTTCTGGCGAAATTGATGTCCAGATTTTCATATTTTCACTTGTCTCGATTGTATATTCGAGGCCTGGGCCGGCTGCAATGGGTTCCCAAAAATTTAGGTAAAGTTGGCCTGTCTCATCATGAGTTATCTTAGGATATCCCGGAGGGATGGAAACGTTCGGTTCGAGGATGGAATTACCGAAAGCACTTTCAAGGGTATCTGATAATCCATCTTGGTCGAGGTCGTCGATATTAGGGATGCCGATGATGAAGCTTGCGCCTGCTGAGGAGGAAACTTTGAGTCGAAGGTCATTATTTTTAAGGCCGCTTCCTTGATCCCCCGACGCATGTAAATGTATTTCGGAAACAATGAAGCTCTCCTCTGAGCGATTAAGTTTATGGCCTTCGATAACAAGTGGCCGGATTGTTCCCGAACCAATCTGAAGAAGTGCTGAGATTTCATGTTCACTATCAGTTGCTCGGAGTGTCGCGAGTAGCACAGCCTGATTACTTTCGCTGATCAAAGATTCGGCATGAAGCTTCGTGATTGAATAGTCTTGTTCATTAGTCACCAAGATTTGGTTTTCACGGGCCAGAATTATCGGAGGTCGCCCCGCTCTTGCTGAGATTAGTGCGAGATCATTTCCAAGAGATCCCAGCACTAAAATCCCTCTTTTTTGGGGAATTGGTGGCAGCAAATCCAGAGTTAGTAGTAAGTTTTGTCCCTCGATTAGATCACCTTCTCGGATGATTAGATCAAGTCCTCCAGTCTCAGAAATTGTAGCTACGAATTGATCATCGGTTGGGTTAGTAGATCCTCCTGATAAACGTCCGCTGAAAATCAAATCGCCCTCCTTTAGGGAAATGGGGGCAATAAATTCCGAAATCGTGGAATCTTGGGGCAAACCATTGTAAGGCTGAAAAGCGGAGACATGAGGGTGAAAATCCCCGGCATTTCTGGCTAAAATAACGCTCTGGGGTTCTTCTTGATTCGATTGGATTTGGGCCATAACTGCCATGCTGCTGTCAGCAGAAAAAACCATGGGGCTATCTGGAATGGAACTTACGATCGGGAAATCATTGGAATTCAGAAAATCCCCTTCTATCAAAATGGGGTTAGTAGATTCCCCATCATGAAGGGCAACGATTCGCTTTTGATTACCTCCCGCTGAATCTTCGATAGAAGCCGAAAAAATGACAGCTTGGTCAGAATCTGTCACGAAAGAGAATGTCTGGTCAGGTGAGAAGGTAAAACCGGCTTCAATGGAATCGGCTGGGCCATTTTCTATCGCGATGATTGTGGGATATTGGGGGTGGCCAACTATGAGAGAGGAAAGTTCTTGGCCTGCCAAGAGAACCTTTGGAGTTAAGACCACTCTCTGATCATTAAGGATCGCATGAGTGGAGTCTGATGAGATAAGATAAGTTAATTTTTCATTACTACCCGGGACCTGCAAGCCCGACATTGCAGTTTGAAGCCCTCCGCTATGTAAAGCAAATCGAGCCCCATCATTGGTTTGAACTAGTGCTAGGTATTGCATATCTCCCGATGCGGAAATGATCGGTGGGAATAAATCGAGGTAGTTTTGCTGGGGTGTTTTCGAAGCCCATAACGTACCACGGATCATAAGTTCCCGGAAATCTGGTTGGGACCAAGTTCGAGCATCATGGCCGTTAGCATGATAGAAAACTCGGCCATTCTGCTCATTTCTCACCCAAGTATAAGGCTCGTCCCACCCGCCATGGTCCTCTCGGTAACTTAAAAGTGTGATATCAGGATTTAGGTTTTGATGGAGGTAGGGCTCATCAAAACTTGAGTATGGAGACAGGCCTTGGAGGATTGGGTGATTGAGGTCCACCGAGTATGTTTCATCGTCTTCAAAAGGGAAATTTGGATGGATGGCAAGATTTTCAGGCAACCCTCCCGGGGCTTGTATAAGCCTAGCTGTAAATTGAGCGATAGAATGGTGCCCTCGAAACGCTCCCCCAAGAATCCTCGCAAGAGTTGCATTACTTCGTGCGACATAAGCAATGACGTGCATACCAACCATGCCACCTCCGCTTTGAATATAGCTTTCTAGGGCGGAGGTTTGCGCTGGCGAAAAGGCATCGTGATTTCCAAAGAAAAAAGAGCCTTGGTATTGATTGAGATTATCAAGATTTAGATCATTACGATTAGTTGAGGTCGTGAATTGAATTCCACGTTCCCCAAATTCTTGACGCATCGAAGACAAAAAAGAGGCAGGGCGGTGGTGAGAGTTATTTTGTTGGGAGAAATAAAAAACCTTCTTTGTGGAAGGAGAGAGGTCGCCTGATGCGACGTGCACTTCAACTTCGGCCCTAAGCCCACCAGCTACCAAGAATCCTAAGGTTAGGAGAACTTGTATTACCGAAGATTTGTTTTTCGTTCTCATAGCCTTACAAAGTCTCAAGTCACCCTTTCAAAGGAAAGGGGCGATGAGAGGGAGAAGAATCGATTAGAGTCGTGGTGGATTAACTGGATTGGTTGGGATTTTCCCGTTGGATTTAAAACGTAGGCTCTTCTGGAGCAACCCTATTTCCCTTCTAATCTCAGGGCTGGGGTCTTTAGCCAGATTATGAAATTCGTTGGGGTTGTCGACCGCGATAGATAAAATGGACATTTGGCTTTTTCACCTTGCTGTGAAGAAGGTTAAAACAAGAAATAAGCGTTAGAAAAACACAAAACATGTATCGGTGATTACGGATTTATCTCAACCGAAAGTCGAAAGTATTTGCCTCCAGATAAGGTGGGTGTTGCAGCACGAACGGTGATGTAGGTGACCCCGTTAGCTTGAGGATTAGATGTCACGATGCTGGTATCGCGTTTCCAGTTAATGAGATCGTCACTGGCCTCCGTGGTAATCGTTACGTCGCTGAGGTTTGAGCGAACTTGATAAGTGAAAGTCGCCAAGAGTTCGTCGTTGACCGTCATGAAAGAGGCCTGTCTAACAACTTTATTTGTTAAATCAGCGCCCTGAGCGTAGAGAACCAAATTGGAATCTGAAGTTCCGTTGGCAATATCTCCGGGGCTTGATCCGGGTGTTGTTGGGCTGCCGTAGGTTTGCTTCGCCCATTGGGTGTAAGAGAGCTTGGTTTCAAATCCTGGGGTCCCATTTGGCACGTTTGAAGCTTGCCACCTTTCGGCTTCACCAAGCTGACTCGAGGGTGTACTCGCACTTACAAGATATAAACTTGGGCCAAGGCCATCTGGTGCTGTTGGCCACGGGCTCTTATCGTTGTATTGGAAGGAAAATACGAGATTGTCCTTAGAGTCTCGCAGTTCGAGAGTTTCGCCTCCGTTGGAGAGATTTGAATCGCGATCAAATTCACCGAGTATGATCGCTTCATTTTCAATTCCATACCTAGCGAGGAAGGCTTGGCGATTACTTACAATAATTCTTCGCGCGCTCGGAGCGATGGTGCTCCCCTGTGGGAAGGTAAAAGTTAAGCCTCTTGTGAATTGGTAATCGCTGAGGTCGATTTCATTTCCTGAAGTATTGAGAAGCTCAAGGAATTCATAATCGTCTTTATTGGTTGAGACTGCGAGCTCTTCAGCGGTTGAGGCATCTGCGGGATGATAATGAATTTCGGTGACGAGAAGGTTTTCGGCATTCGCGGTATTCGCGATGGAAAAATAGGATTCTGTAAGAGCAGACCATTGGCCAGATTCAGTCAGAGTACGAGCTTTAATGATCCTACTCGTATTGAGTTCAATGGGGCCTGAATACGAGAGCGCTGACGGAGAGATCTTTGATGGTGTAGAATTGCTAGAGGTCAATACCGCTTCGATGAGGAAGTCGCTGCTTCGAGGTGAGGTGTTTTGCCCGTGAATGGCCAAAACGTTTGTGCCTACTTGAAGTTGGGATACCTGAGGTGTAAGGTCAAAGTTCTCAAAAACAACGGCTTCATCGTCACTGGTTGGTGATGAGGCTGTTGAGTTCCAGGCTGATGTGCCATAGTTCGACCATGAAACTAAGGTGCCATTAAGATAGGCTGCGAAGCCATCATCATAACGCATCTGGAGAAGAAGTGAGCTCAGGGATTCAAGCGTCTTTAGATCTGGGACCTCAAACTGGTATCGTAGATAAAGAGAGGGATTTGTGTCCCACATCTCATCGACAGCAGTTGATATGAAGGGAAGATAATTCCCTCTTGAACTTCGTTCATACCCAACACCATTGGTTCCGGAGATCCAACTGGCGAGGTTGGAAGGTGGATTGACGGAACGCCATGTAAAACCAATTTCGTTGTCGATAAGAGTGTCAGGTATGATGACACGAACATTTGAGTTTTCTCCGATCAAGGTTTCCGTGGACGTGAACCCTGCAAGGCGTGGATCACTGCCATCAGTGGTGTAGTAGATCGTTGAATTATTTGTCCCGGTATTCATCGAGACTTCGATGGGTGTTGCCGAATTTGCTCCAAAAGGCAGGACGAGTGGCGCTTCGGTATTAGGATAAAGGCTCACTTGGCGGAATTGATCTAGGATTTCCGCGGACCGATTGGGCAGGAATTGATCTCGAACCCAGCTCACTGCGGGTAACCATTCATCATCTCGGGTAAATGGGGAAAACCTGTCTTGCTCGAGCCATGCTTGGACACCCCAGCGGGCTGATTCGGCTACGACAGGACTTCGCACGGTGTCGGTGTAGTGGCTCCAGTTTTCTCTTAAAGGGCCGATGGTCAGAGCTCCTCCGAAAAAGCAGTGTTTTCTGAGTCGATCTGCGAAGAATAACTGGAATTCGGGATATCTGCGCAAGGCATCATAAATAATTCCAGGTGATTGCGCAGTTCTGATACGGCTGAAATCGTTTTCAAAGGTCTGTAAATCTGAAAAGGGAATGCCCATCGACATTTCAGCATCCCAGTTGTAGAAAAAAAACTTTGTTGTGCCATTGCGGCTCTTTCGTCCGACATACCAGTTTTTATCATCGGAAAAGGTTGAGATATCCCGACCGTCGAGAAAGAAAGGAGAGAGCCAATCTTCGTCACTTGCCCAGATTCGTTGGATCATGGCATCGGCAAAATTCTCGAGATCAAGATATTCCTGAATTGCCGTATAGTCATTGCTAGAGTTGATCCCGTTTTCTGCGAGATTGATGAGAGCGTCCCACGCCGAGCGGGTGCCGGCTTCGACTTCCTGGCCGTGTTTGACAACATCCCAATCTTCGGGATCACCTCCGTGGTGGTCTGCGTTGTAGTGCTCGTGGGGAAATTCCTGCAATTCGTAGAGTCCCCAGTATTGCCCGTTAAGAAAAACATTCACATGGCGCCCATATGGAGAGGGCTGGCCCATCTCTCTTTGTAGTTGGTGTAAAAATTGGTTACGGACAAAACTGGCTTCCCGCCATCTGCTGTCAAAGATCCAGGCGTCGTGACCGCCTCCCCGGAGAAGGAGGGATTTGAAACTCTTTACGGGTGAGCTTGGGAAGATTTCATGTTCCAACCGGGAGTCGCCATAGTCATCGCGAAAGTAGATCCTAAGTGGTTTTTTAGGATGCTGTCGCGAGTTGCCTCCGTGGATACGAAGGCCCGCGGGTTCATGGACCGAATCATCAGGGTTTGCTGGATCAAAATACTCAAAGTGAATTTCGCGTTCACTCCCCCGGCCCTTATCGTCTGGATTTTCGTAGATCCCTCTTCGGCCAAAAACCGAGTCTTGCTCAAATGAGAGTGAGACTACGGGAAGTTCTTTCAGTGCTTCGCGAAGCTCGTTCCGATATGTGGGGGAGTTGGCGATCTCCGGATTCATCTCCGGTTGATTGATGATATCTCCGGTGAATAAATAGGATTGCGCATCAACATTTGTTGGGACCATTCCCTCTTTATAAGCCATCGCACGCACTATCGTGCTAGATGCAATAAGAAAAGGGCCGTCGTAAATGATTCCTGTCTCTGGAGTGGGCTTCGTCCCGTTGAGGGTGTAGCGGATGGAAGCGTCATCAGTTTGAGTTGAAATTCCGGTGACAAAAAAACCTTCGTAGAAACCTCTTTTTTTAGTGAAGACCGTGTCGGCTACGAATCCGGTCAAAGCAGTTCCATTTATTTCCCTAGGAGTAGGAGGATCAAAGAATCCCTTGATGCCGTTGCGTTTAATACCGTAGGAAATATCGCTTCTTTGTTGCGGGTAATCTTTAAATTCTGAGACGATTTGCCCAGCTGCATTGGAAAGTTGTAAAGATCCACCGGAAGTCGCGATGGAAAAATTGGTGTGAAGTCGGTTGAGCTCTAGTCGGTTCTTTCCTGAGCAAAACACAATTATCCGACCATAAGCTGGCAAACTTGTCCCAGCGGGAAAGGTCCATTTTTGCAGAGTCTCTGGATCATCACTTAAAGAATAACCAGTGAGGTCGGCTTCGATATTTTCAGGATTATGAATTTCAATCCAGTCGCCCGATTCACCATCCTCGTCTTTGAGGGAGGATTTATTGCTTGCTAGAAATTCCGAGATGATGGGCCCAGCTTTTACTCCGCTGGCCGCGATGAAAAATCCAATTAGAAGCACATAACGGAACATCTCTTCAAACATGCGCTCTTATTGCGAAAGAACAATCAATGAGTTGTAGTTTGAAGGCTTTAATCTGATGCTTTTAAGGCATTTTTAGTTGATGTCGGCTGCTTTTTCTTTTGCTTCTTCGAGTGAAAGGCCAGCTTTGACGCCGGGACGGGTGTGGCCGATATGAGTGAGCCAAGCGGGGGCAAGGATGTTTTGTTTAGACTCAAATTTTTTGACGAGGTTGCTTGTGAGTTTTGGGAGTGGTTGCCTTAGGAGGGCTTGATAAATGGTTTGGGCCATCAGACGGTGACCGTCCCGGTTGATATGAACGCCGTCATTGGAGAGGTGGTAATCTGGATCGATATTTCGTTTTCCCACCATGTGTTTGTTGATGGGTGTATGAATATCTGCAACTTGGACAACACGTGATTTCAGCGAGAGGATGAAGCTGGCGTAGCGAGCGATCACTTCGGAGTCATAGTTCTCATAAATTTTGGTCCAGGAAAAGACGGGCGAATTTATTCCAACAAGCTTGTTCTTTATCCCAGGAGCTTTGGGATCAAAAGGGGGTGGGGTAAGGAGAATGAGTTGGGCGCCGGAGGCATTAACTTTGTCAATCAGGCTATGAATCCCTTTTTGATATTGGATGAATCGGCTCTCTGAGAAAGGGTGATAAATGCCATCGTTCATACCGTAACAGGCGATGACGAGATCGGGGTTGATTTTGCCAAGAGCGCGGGTGAGGCGCTCGGTAACATCAGGTCTGGGGAAGGGATGAGGTGGTTCGGAGAGGCCGGTTACTCCTTCGGAAGGGAGGCCTAGGGCGATGATTTCGGGGGTCTGTCCGTGGAGGCTTAGGGCCGCTTGGAGGTCGACGACGTAGTGGCGCGCGGCGGTGATGGAGTCACCGAGGAAGAGGATGCGCTTGGCAGTCAGAAGCAGGCTAGGTTCCTTGGCGGAAGCGCGCTTTGGATCTATTTTTTTTTAAGATGAGAGCGAACGAGGGCGGTTTGCTTGGCGTCGAGGATTTCCCAGCAGGCTAGGCCGTTTCCGACGAGTTCGTATTCGTCGAATGTCCAGACGACGTTTCTGTCTTTATCGAGTTCGACGATCTGCGGATTCTTATCGCCGGCGTGGCAGTTGCCGATGACAAGGTTGCCATTTGGAAGCTCCTGAAGGTCGGTGGTCCAAGCAAGTTCGATATTGGTGCCGGGGATTTTCTCTTTTATTTCCCAAATAACTTTTTTATCCGGAGAGACTTCGAGGATTGAATTGCCGCTTCCTGAAGCGATGAGAGTATTCCCGTTTTTGAGACGGATTGCTCCGAAGACGCGAGTTTTGGTCGCGTATTCCCAGACGATTTTACCGGCGGTATCATATTCGGTAACGACGCCGGGGCTTTCGGCACAAGAAAGGTAGTGGCCGTTAGGGAGGCTTTTGAGCATGCGAGTCTTGTGGCGGCCATTTTTTGGGAGGAGGACTTCTTTGACAATCTGGCTCTCTTTGTCGAGGTGGACGATGCGCCCGACACCGCTTTCGGCGATCATGGTGTGGCCGTCCTTGAGTCGTTGAAATGCGTGAACGTCGGCACCCTTGGAGTCGTATTTCCAAGTGATTTCCTTCTTTAAGGTGATCTCGGAGGTAATGGACCAGGAGTCGTGAAATAGAATGTTACCGTTGGGAAGAAATTGAAGATCGTGGTGTCCGGTGTGACCACGCTCAGGGCCGCCGGTCTTATGTTCCCAAATCACGGTTCCATCAGGCTCGCAGATCGCGAGGATGTTTTTACCATAGGATGCGCCAACTAGAATGAGGCGATCTTCTTTAGCCAAGAGGGTGAGGGGTAGAAGGAAGAGCAGAATAATCAGTTTCATGATTGAGGAGGATAAGGGCAGAGGACGCTGGAGGTCCAATACGGAATATTAAATTCTGAATAAGTATGCTGGAGAAACGATCTTACTTAGATGCGCAGAACACTTTTGAAAGGTGGGCGATGATAGATTCCCTAAGCGATACCATGATGCTCTTGGAGCGAAGTCACGGTAAGTTCGTTTTCTAGGAGAGAGCGGATTGCTTTTACGCTAGCTTCGGCGGCAGCGAGGTTCGTGCAGTGACTGATTTTATGTTGCACGGCACCAGAGCGGATTTTGACTTCATCTTCCCTGGCTTCGTGGCCGCTTGGAGTGTTGATGATGAATTGGATGTCGCCGTTTTTCATCATGTCGATGACATTAGGGCGCTTGTGCTCTGCCAGTTTGTAGAGACGCTCGACCTCGATACCCTCATTATTGAAACACTTATAGGTGCCGCCAGTAGCGTGGATTTTGAAACCCAGCTCGGCGAGTTCTCTGGCCACAGGAATTGCTCGTTCTTTGTCACGATCGTTGACAGAAAAGAAGACATTACCTTCTTTGGGTAGCGGGTTAAAGGCACTCATCTGTGACTTGGCATAAGCCATACCTAGGTTGGAGTCAGCTCCCATGACTTCGCCAGTAGATTTCATTTCTGGTCCAAGAACAATATCGATCCCAGGAAAGCGCCCCCACGGGAAGACGGCCTCTTTCACGCAGAAGCAAGGGGGAAGGATCTCCTCCGTGAAGCCTAGATCAACAAGCTTCTCACCAACCATAATTTTAGCGGCCAGTTTGGCGAGAGGGACTCCGATGGATTTTGAAACGAAGGGAACGGTGCGGCTGGCACGCGGATTCACTTCAATGACATAAAGTTCGTCATCTTTAATGGCGAATTGGATATTCATTAATCCCCGAACTTCTAGTTCTTTAGCAAGAGACTTGGCCCCTACAAGGATTTCGCTTTTGATTTTATCGGAAAGACTGAACGCAGGAATCACACAGGCAGAATCGCCAGAATGAATCCCGGCTTGTTCGATGTGCTCCATGATTGCTCCAACAACAGATGTGTCTCCATCTGAAATGCAATCGACATCGATCTCGGTGGCATTTTCGAGGAAGCGATCGACGAGAATTGGGCGGTCCGGAGCGACATCAGCAGCGTTGCGGATGTAGTGGCGAAGTTCGTCGTCGTTATAGACGATCATCATACCGCGACCACCAAGGACGAAACTAGGACGGACAAGAACAGGGTAGCCAATACGATCGGCGATTGCAACGGCCTCGTCCTCTGAAATTGCAGTGCCGGCTTCAGCTTGCTTAAGGCCAATTTTATCAAGAAGAGCTGAGAAGAATTTGCGATCTTCGGCTAGTTCGATAGACTTGGGAGAGGTGCCAATAATGGGCATGCCGTGGCGCTCGAGATCGGCCGCAAGGTTGAGAGGAGTTTGACCACCAAATTGTACGATAACCCCATCGGGCTTTTCTTGATCGCAAATGTTCAGAACATCCTCGAGAGTGAGTGGTTCGAAGTAGAGTTTGTCCGAGGTATCGTAGTCAGTAGAGACGGTCTCGGGGTTTGAGTTGACCATCACGGATTCGTAGCCGAGTTCGCGGAGAGCGAAAGAAGCATGCACACAGCAGTAGTCGAACTCAATGCCTTGGCCAATGCGGTTAGGCCCACCTCCGAGGATGACAATTTTCTTTTTGTCGGTCTCGCGGGCTTCGTTTTCGTCACCGTAAGTTGAATAGTAATAAGGAGTGGCGGCTTCAAACTCGGCGGCGCAGGTGTCCACGAGGCGGTAAGTTGGAATAATGCCTTTCTCCTTACGCGCAGCTCTGACTTCGTCTTGGCTGATTCCGCGAGCGTGAGCAATCTGGACATCAGAAAATCCAAGTTTCTTTGCGGTCCTTAAATCGAGGTTGGAGAGGTCTTTACCCTCCTCAACAATGACGCGCATGTTCTCAAGAAACCATGGATCGATTTGGGTAGCATCGAAGATTTCCTCGATCGTCCAGCCTTGCTCGAAGGCGACTTTGAGCCAGAAGATACGCTCAGCATTTGGGACATGGAGTTTGCGTTCCACTTGCTCGCGTGACGCTTCGGGGTCCTTGCCGTCGAAGCCGAAACCAAAACGCCCAGTTTCGAGCGAACGGAGTGATTTTTGGAGTGATTCTTTAAAAGTCCGGCCGATCGACATGGCTTCTCCAACGGCCTTCATAGAAGTAGTGAGGACGGGGTCAGCAGTGGGAAATTTCTCGAAAGTGAAGCGAGGAACCTTGGTGACAACATAGTCGATGGTTGGCTCGAATGAGGCCGGAGTCTCGCGAGTGATGTCATTTGGGAGTTCGTCGAGAGTATATCCGACAGCAAGCTTAGCTGCAATTTTAGCGATTGGGAATCCAGTGGCTTTTGAGGCGAGTGCAGAAGAGCGGCTGACGCGCGGGTTCATCTCAATTACAATACAACGGCCAGTTTTGGGATCGACGGAGAATTGAATATTCGAGCCGCCAGTTTCAACGCCGATTTCACGAATCACGGCGAAGCTTGCGTCGCGCATGATCTGGTATTCGCGATCGGAAAGAGTCTGCGCGGGGGCCACCGTAATCGAGTCACCGGTGTGAACACCCATAGGGTCAAGGTTTTCGATTGAGCAAATGACAACGCAGTTGTCCGCGTGGTCACGCATGACTTCCATTTCGTATTCTTTCCAACCGAGAAGGCATTCTTCGACGAGGACTTCGGTAGTGGGCGAGAGGTCGAGACCGCGATGAACGATCATTTCAAATTCCTCCTTGTTGTAGGCGATGCCGCCACCGGTCCCACCGAGAGTGAAGGCGGGTCGGATGACGAGTGGCATAGAGCCAATTTCATCAGCGATGATCTTGGCCTCTTCCATGGAGTGGGCAACGCCGGAGGTTGGAAGATCGAGACCGATCTTGATCATGGCGTCTTTGAACCGTTGTCGGTTTTCACCCTTGTCAATGGCGTCGGCGTTTGCCCCGATCATTTTGACGCCGAGCTTGTCTAGCGTGCCGGCATGGAAGAGATCCATGGAAACGTTGAGTGCGGTCTGGCCCCCAAGGGTGGGAAGAAGAGCGTCAGGCTTCTCTTTGATAATAATCTTCTCAATGACATCGGGCGTGATCGGCTCGATGTATGTCCGCTCGGCAAACTGCGGATCGGTCATGATGGTGGCCGGATTGGAGTTTACTAAAACGACCTCGTAACCTTCCTCGCGGAGCGCCTTGCAAGCTTGGGTGCCGGAGTAGTCAAATTCACATCCTTGTCCGATAACAATGGGGCCTGCTCCTACGACGAGAATTTTTTTGATGCTGGTATCCTTCGGCATTTTTTAAAGCGGTGGGGCTAAAACTTCGTGTATCTGCCAAGGGGGCGAGGTTTTGTAAAGAGTGATCGCTTTTTCGGGGGCTTAAGATGCAAAAAAGCTCGGCCTCTTGCGAATATGAGCTGTTTTATGGAATTCGATGTCCCTACTTTTGAAGCAAGAGCGAAGAAATTTTAGTTGGGCAGAACGATAGAGGTATTCATACAATGAAGCTTTGACATCGCAGTGTTCTCTGGAGCAGCGTTACTTTTGAAACTCTGTTCGAATCAGTGTGATTTTTGTGAACAACCTTTGTTGAGAAGGATTTTGGATTGAGTCTATGGCTTTTGGAGGTCAGGGATGGGGTGGATCATGAGTAAGCACTACCGCCCAGAAATCGATGGCCTTCGCGCTATTTCGGTAATTGGAGTGGTTTTGTTCCACCTCGAGCTGGGGTTTCCTGGCGGTTTTGTGGGCGTCGACGTTTTCTTTGTAATTTCGGGTTATCTCATCACAGGGATTCTTCTCCGACAACTCGGTGAAGATCGGTTCTCTCTCATGGAGTTTTGGGCGCGGAGAGTTCGCCGAATTGTTCCGGCCGCCATGGTAATGATGGTTGGGGCCCTCCTGATTGGTGCATTCCTGCAAACTCCGGAGCGATACGCTTCGTTGGCTCGAAGCGCGATGGCTCATGTACTAGTGGCGTCAAATTGCTACTTCACTCGCGATCAAGGCTATTTTGCCGAGAAATCCGATTATGAACCGCTCCTCCACACTTGGTCGCTTTCGGTTGAGGAACAATTCTACCTGATCTTCCCCCTTATTGTTTGCTTCGTGTGGAAGCGGGCTCCGCAACGGCTCGCTCTCGTCTTTACAAGCGCTGCCTTGATTTCTTTCAGTTGGAGTTGGATCGAAGTTGTTAGTAATCCCAAGTGGGCCTTTTTCCTTCTGCCTGCCCGTGGCTGGGAACTCCTTGTGGGAGCGCTCTTGGCGATTCTGCCTCAGAAGACAATGCGCTCTATTTGCGACGAAGCTTGGGCTGGGGTGGGCCTCGTTTTGGTGCTAGTTCCCATGTTCTTTTTTGATCGGCAAACCGCTTTTCCTGGTCCTGCCGCTCTGGCCCCGGTTCTCGGAGCAGCTCTTCTTATTTGGACCGGTGGAAGCACAAAAATTGGCAAGTTGCTGGGCTGGAGAGCGTTGGTTAACATTGGCCTTATTTCTTACTCGCTCTACCTATGGCACTGGCCTTTTGTGGTTTTCGCTCGCGAGATGTCACTTGAGCTGACACTCACTTGGAAGATTGCGCTACTGGTTGCATCACTTCTAGCTGGTTATTTTTCTTGGCGATGGGTCGAGATGCCCTTCCGTTCGGGGTTACTTTTGGCCACTCGGAGGCGGTCTTTGATCTTCGGACTTACATCGGCAGCAACTCTTTTTGTAATTGCCTTTTCCATTAAAGCTAGCGGCGGATTTCCTTCAAGGCTACCCGTTGAACTGAGGGTCATTATTTCCGATATCAACTGGAATGGTGCGGAATACACGAGTGCCAAAAGTGAGGTGATGCCTATTGGTTTTCAGGATGATGGCCCGGTGGATTTTGTTTTGTGGGGTGATAGCCATGGCGCTTCGGCAGCGCCCGCTATTAATGCAGTGGCGACCGATCTTAAGCTCAAAGGCCATGCTTATCTTAACAATGGAACGCCTCCCGTGACTGGGCTTTGGTTCGCTGACATGAGTGAAGCCTCAGCTGCGGAAATGGTCGCTTTAAACGAAAGGGTGCTCGCTGAAATTATCGACTCAAAACCAGTGGCTGTTTTCCTTGTAGGCCGATGGGTGGCCCGTTGCGAAGGTTACAATGACGCGGAAATGGTTGGCGAACCCGATAGCATCCGATTCACCACTATGTTAGTCGACTCGATGATTCCTGAGCCGACTTTCAAAGAGGCGAGTAGTGCGCTTGCTCGACAAATTAAAGCGATGGGAGCAAGACTTGCGGTTCACAGGATCAAACTAGTCATTTTTCAACAGGTCCCCGAAAGCAACGAAAGCCGGACTGCCTCCCGATTTTATTCCATGAAACGTTTCTCCGGGACATCAGAAGTCTCTCAATTCACGACGACTAAAGATGAATTTTTAAAGCGGCAGGAACGGACGATGAAGCTCCTTGAAAATCAAACTACCGAAAATGTCAGGGTTATCGATGCGAGCAGCCAATTCTTTTTCCGGGATCGTGATCAGCTCAAAGTTTATGCTGAACGATCCTACTATCGCGATGAAGACCACCTTACCCGGGCCGGCGCAATGCACTACCTAGAGCCAGCCTTCAAAAAGTTTATGAGTTGGATCCCACGCGAAGAATCGAAATAACTAGGCCACGCTTTTCACCAAAAACCTCGGCAATTTCCTTCAAATGTCCCGAATCTTTGAAGCCCAATTTTTCGTTCAATCGCCGCGTAGCTTCATTGTGATCAAAGTAAAAGCTTAGGAGATTCTCTACGCCCAGCCGAGGACACTCCGTGATCATCTTTTTCTTGAGACGAGTTCCAAGACCTTTCCCTTGATGGCTTGGGCAAATATAGGTGCTGATCTCAGCTGTTTTATTGTAAGCTGGCCGACCCGCGTAAAATGACCGCAGATAGACGCACGCGACCACCTTGCCTTCATCTTCTGCCACCCAGCATGGTCGCCGATCTGGATCAAATTCCTTAAACCAATCCCACCGCCCTTCCACCGTTACTGGCACCAAGTCAGCGGTCGCCTTCCCGCCTGAAATCGACTCGTTATAAATCGAAACGATCGCAGGAAGATCGGCGTTAGTGGCATCGCGAATAATCATCAGCTCGAGTGTATCAAGCAACTTCCCATTCGCAAATTAAAGGCTACGTCTTACTGTGCCCCGTGCCACTTAGATTTGATCCCAAATCGCTCCACTTTCCAGATCTGGAAATGTGGCTTGATCCACATCGGCCAAGGCCCTTTGCCTTCGTCTCGCACGGCCACGCTGACCATTTTGCAAGACACCAACGCGTGCTTTGCTCACCCGGCACTGGCCACATCCTCGTCAAACGCTACGGTATCAAAGCCTCGACAATTGAAGCGCTTGATTGGGGCGAGCAACGAATTATTAACGACCACCACCTCACCCTCTATCCCGCTGGTCACATCACAGGATCGGCCATGATTCGAATTGAGGGTCCGGATCAATCGATCCTTTACACTGGCGACTTTAAAACCCGATCTTCCCATACTGCCGAAATCGCGGATTTCCCTAAGTCAGACATCCTCATCATGGAGACCACTTTTGGGCGACCACAGTTCGTCTTCCCGCCAACCGATGAGATTGAAAAAGATATTTCCCGCTTCGCTCGTGAGACTCTCGACGACGGGGAAACGCCTGTCTTTCTTGCTTATTCGCTTGGTAAAGCTCAGGAAGCTCTCGCCATTCTAACCAACGCCAGAATTGAAACCGTCGTTCACAAAACAGTTTTTGAAATGACGCAAGCTTGTCGCGACATCAACGTTGATTTACCTAAACCTGTTCTCCTAGAAAAAATTATTCCGCCTGGAGTTGCCATCATTGTCCCGCCCAATGCTGTGCGTGCGCGCGTGATCCGCAGTCACAAAAAACGTCGGACTGCCATGCTCAGCGGATGGGCCCTTACTCCCGGTTCGCAATACCGTTACCAAGTTGATCAAGTCTTCCCTCTTTCCGATCACGCTGATTACCCCGGCCTCCTTGAGTCAGTCGAAAAAGTCTCCCCTTCCCTAGTCTATACCCTTCACGGTAGCACTCGCGAATTCGCTCGTGATCTTCGGGCTAGGGGCATCGAAGCCTGGTCGATTTATGGTGACGACCAACTTGAGCTCCTCGAATCTGCGTCTCCTGAAATTTCGCCCAAAAAAAAGCTTCCACGGCCTTACTCCGATCTTCGTGAACTCAGCGAACTCCTCGAATCGCTCACCACTACCGCCTCTCGACTTAAGAAAATACAACTTCTCTCGATATTTCTCCAAGATCGCACCAACCAAGAACTACCGCTTGTTACTCGTTGGCTCAGCGGATCTGGTATCACTCATCTCGGCAATGTCATGATCCGGCAAGCCCTCCTCGAAGTCACCGGCTTCCCTCTCGCTAAATACAAAACTGTCTCTGCCAGCCAAAATGACTCCGCTCGCACTGCGAGACTTCTTCTGGAAGAAGCACCACTTAATCCTCTTGCCCATTCCTTCAAAGAAGTTGCTATGCATTTCGACCAACTGCGGAGAGCTAATGGCGCTCTTGCTAAAACTCAGCTCCTCTCACGTTATCTCTACCAATGCCATCCGGCGGAAGGCGAGACTATGGTCCGTCTTCTCACCGGCGGGCTTCGCGCCGGTGCCAAGGAAGGACTTTACGAAGAAGCTGTGGCTCAGGCTTTTGATGTGTCGCACTCGGATATTCGCTATGCCGCGATGCTCACCGGCGATCTTGGTGAGGTCGCTATCGCAGCAAAAAATAAAACCCTTGCTGAGATCCAATTGCGGCCTGGCACTCCTATCAAACCGATGTTGGCCGCCCCCACTGAAACCGCGGAAGACATTATCAAATGGCACGATAGCAAAGACATCCCACTTTGGCTTGAGCCGAAGTATGATGGGATTCGGAGCCAACTCCATGTTACTCCGAATGGGGCTCATCTTTTTTCTCGTGATCTACGCTCACTCGGTGATGAATTCCCCGAGATCCTTGAGGCTGCTCGGACCCTTCCCCCATGCCTTTTAGATGGTGAACTTATCGCCTACGCCGAAGGCAAACGGCTCACTTTTTTCGACCTCCAAAAACGCCTTGGGCGGAAGAAAATTCAGGGTGATCTCTTTCTCGGAGCCGCCATCCCGGTAAAATTTATGGCCTTCGATTGTCTCTATCTTCAAAGACCACTCATTGATGCTCCTTTGGAAGAACGCCGGCAAGCCCTGAAATCGCTGGAACTCTCCGCCCCTTTTACACCAGTGCCTCTCATTCGTCCCGAAGGATCTGATATCAAAGCCTTGGAACGAGAATTTAAAAAAGCAATGTCTGATGATAACGAAGGACTCATCGCAAAAAATTGCTCATCGAGTTATCAACCGGGTCGACGAGGTCAGTCATGGAAGAAGCTCAAAGGTGTGATGCCGACTCTCGATTGTGTCGTGATCGCGGCTCAGCAAGGACATGGAAAACGATCAGGAGTCCTATCGGATTACACTTTTGCTGTGAGGGACAAAGAATCCGGTGAACTTCGGACCTTAGGAAAAGCCTACTCTGGTCTCACGGACGATGAAATTGAAGATCTCACCGACCATTTCCAAAAGACCACGATTGAGAGAATCTCACGACGGGTCGTTAAAGTCGAACCAACCATCGTACTGGAAATTGCCTTTGACAAGATTCGCCCTTCAAAGCGCCACGATTCTGGCCTTGCCTTAAGATTTCCGCGGATCAAAGCGGTCCGCCGCGACAAAAATCTTGATGAAATCGACACTCTTCAAACCGCTCAAAAATTAGTTTAGCCAGGCGCCTCATCGCTTCTTCGCGAGATGAACTTTCGATTCTTTTTTCGTTGTGAATGGATCTGGATCCACTTCATACCAAGATGATTTCTGGATTCGGTCGCGGTTATAGGGTGGTGCGAAAATGTCTACTAATTGTGTCAGTTTTTTTGCCTTTAACCGATGGATATTTCGCGCTTTTGACGTCAATGAGGACACCGAGGTCTTCTTGAGAATCTCATGGTTCGTTTCCTTGAGGAGGACATGTTTATGGTCTGGCTTTTCTCCAAGAAGATCGTAATTCCAAGTTTCAATCTCGCCTGAAGCGCAGAGGATTACTCCAGTCATTTCCGGATGATCGTGGTGAGAAATTTCTTCTTCTTTTTCAAATTGCAAAAGAGTCACGTGGAAGTTGCGTTGTTTTTCGAGAGGTTCAAAATCCACCCGCTTGTTTCCAAGGCCGCGATGAGATTTTTTGAATGCTTCCAACAAATATTCGTCTTTTAAGTTGAGCCGTGAACAAAGTTTTGCCGCCTTGGTGACATAAGCTGATTCATCCCAATCATCAAGGTGTTGACGGGTTGCTTCCTTTTCGACTGCTTCAAGGAAAGCGTCCCAATTGATCGGTTGCATTTCAGGTATTCTGCCGTGGCAAGCATTAGCCCGAGTCGCTAAGGTCGTAAGGTTGGGTAGCGCTATCGTTAGCCCCAACAAACCGGGTAACGAGGTTCGGATAAAATGTCTGCGATCATAGTCATCCATTGCTGAAATTATTAGCAAATAATAGCAAAGACAAGCTTGGGCTGAAAATTGGGATCCGTTCTCATAAAGTTATCATATTAAAATAGGCAACTTCTGGGTTGTTTGGCGCTCAAACGACGGGAATATTGTCTCCCTAGGAGTTTTTATCAGCGCAAAAATTTATGTGCTACTATCAAACGTTCCTCGACCTCAACCACGTTATGTTTCAATTTTGGCGTTTCTTTTTTCCTTTAATCCTAACTGGGTGGATTTCAGGTCAGATTCGTATCAACGAGTTCATGGCCTCCAATACGAGGGCGTTTCCCGATATCATCGATTTCGAGGATTATCCCGATTGGATCGAGCTCCACAATCCTAACCTTGAGGACGCGAGTCTAGACGGGTTTTTCCTCAGCGACGATCCCGCCTCTCCCTTCAAATGGCCTATTCCTGATGGCGCGGTTGTTCCGGCCGGAGGATACTTGCTTTTTATGGCGGACGGTAATGATGCCGGCGTCGGTGAATCTCACCCAAGAGGATATTGGCCGTGGCGGGATTTTACCACCGAGCGATACCACACTAATTTCGGATTGAGCGCCGAGGGAGAATCGGTCGTCTTAACTCAGACTACAGGCGTTACGTCTAGGACGCTCGTCACGACTGGTTCTAGGTGGGCTTATCTGGACGATGGTTCGAGCCAATCAACTCAGTGGAGAGCGCGTAACTTTGACGATAGTGGTTGGGCCTCTGGTCTTGCTGACTTTGGATACGGGGACGATCCCGTCACCGAAGTCTCATATGGAGAAGATGAGGACAACAAATATATCACGACCTATTTCCGGCATAAATTTAATGTAACGGATTCAAGCCTTTACCAAAATCTTTCGCTTGCTCTTCAAGCAGACGATGGTGCTGTTGTCTATTTGAACGGGGCTGAGATTGTTCGTGATAATATGCCAACCGGCATCATTACCTCACTTACGACAGCCGTTGGAAGTGTCGGCAGTAGTGAGGCAGATTTTCTTAACTACCCTGTCCCTGTTTCCGGCTTGGTGACGGGTGACAATGTCCTTGCGGTTGAGATTCATCAGCGGAGCGCCGACAGCTCAGACATCCGCTTCGATCTTTCTCTCGAGGCTTCTTATTACAACGGAGTCGTAACGGTGGATACGATCTCCTACGGTAGCCAAGTTACCGACATTTCTTATGGCCGTGATGCTGAGTCGCCTACCATCTGGAAGCAGTTCGCCGAATCTACTCCAGGATCTGCCAATACGACTGCTGAGGTTACTAGTCTGCGTCTTTCTAGTAGTGAAGTTACCATTGCTCCACAAGCCGGCTTATATTCTTCTAATCAAACGATTAGTCTTAGTGCGACTGAGGGAGAGATTTATTACACCTTGGATGGGAGTAATCCGTCCACTTCGGCTACACTTTACACTGAGCCTTTTTCCATTAGCGCAACGACCATTGTAAGAGCCCGTGTCTTTGAAGCCGGCAAGCTTCCCAGTCCTATTCTTACCTCGACGTATCTCTACGGAGAGTCATTCAACGGACTCCCCGTTGTCTCTGCTGTGGCCGATCCCGAAACTCTCTTCGGAGACGAAATCGGGATCTACGACAACGATCACGAACCGGTCCGCAGTAGAATGAATGAGGTTTACAAAAAGAAGGACGCACCCGGGCATGTTGAATTTTTCCCCGTGGATCGCAGTGAGGGGTTCCAAGTCAGTGGTGGCTTCCGTATAGGCGGTGAAAACAACTGGGGATCTCACGAGCAAAAGGCTCTTAATTTCACTTTGCGGGGAAAATATGGTGATGATGCCATCAAATATGACCTTTTCCCCGGGAGCAATATTCCTGTTCATACCGCTATCGCTTTTCGCGAAGGTGGTGATGATTGGGATGACGCGATGCTTCGCGATGCCATGTGGAACACCATTGCAAAAGGTCGCCTCGAAGCTGAGACCAATGCCTCTCGCCCGTGCGTTGTTTTTTTAAATGGAGAATACTGGGGAGTTTATAACATTCGCTCACGTTGGGATGAGCAATGGCTCTTCGAACATTACGGTGTCGATAATGGGGAATATGACCACATTGGATATGGCCGCTTTACAAGCAGTAGCACGACTCTAGGTGTCGAGAATGGTGACTTAGAAGATTGGCTTGAACTTCTGGAATTTATCGACGCGAACGATATCAACGAAGCTGGTAATTGGGCCTTTGTGGAGTCGCGCGTTGATCTCGATAGCTTCATCGACTTTATCGTTTCTGAGTCATTTGCAAATAATACTAGCTGGGGCCATAACCGCGAAATGTGGAAGGCCCACAAACCTGGTAGTAAATGGCGATGGTTCCTCCCCGACATGGACCGCACTTTTAAAGATTCGGATATCAATAGTAATGTTTTTGATGACATCTTGAAGGACGACGCCCTGCTCGACCGCATTAAGAACCAACCCACTTTTAAAGCTCGGCTGGCCCAGCGCTACGCGGCTCACATTGCTTCTACTTTTTCCTCTGCTCGGATTAACAAGATTATCGATTCCCTCGGTGCTATTATCACACCGGAACTCGATCGCCACAAAGAGAAGTGGGATGGGAGCATTGATGCTGAAGACCAGGCCCGCGATCTCAAAGAAATCAAGGACTATAATGAAGAACGGTTGACAGAAGTGCATGACGAGATCGATTCCGAACTTCGCATTGATTCTGCCGTTGATATTACTCTTGTGGCCAATGGTTCTGGTTCGTTCCGCATTGAGGGTGTTGAAGTCGAAGCTGGGACCCTCAAACTTTTTCCGAACCTCAATACCACTGTCGAAGCTGTTCCCGCTCCTGGATTTGCTTTCGTTTCTTGGGAAGCTCTTCCGGGAGAAGCTACCACGATTCTCAACTTCGCTGGTCCTGCAATTCTGACTGCCAACTTCATTCCTGCTGGTGGAATTGTTACGGGTGGTAGCCTCGCTTCAGACACGACTTTTACCCTCGCGAACTCACC
>CESO01024380.1_pt1 | contig 36767 bp, 33 predicted proteins | sample 356341 | NCBI WGS metagenome assembly CESO01 (sample SAMEA2621812, study PRJEB7988) | marine metagenome | biome: marine biome (ENVO:00000447); feature: deep chlorophyll maximum layer (ENVO:xxxxxxxx); material: "saline water (ENVO:00002010), including plankton (ENVO:xxxxxxxx)" | depth 35 m | reverse complement strand
TTAGGTGCACCGAATTTAGGAAATGTTCGAACTATAATGATAGGGGTCCGTAACCCCAAAAAAAGATCTTCTGGTAGTTCAGATGATGGTTTAGAAAAGTGCGCTGAAGTTTGGGTTAATGAATTAAGAATGACAGATTTTGACAATCGAGGAGGTGTATCTGCATTAGCGCGTTCTAATACACAACTTGCTGATATCGGCCAAGTTGCTTTGAGTGGAACATATAGTACAGTGGGTTTTGGATCTTTAGATATGAGCCCTCAAGAAAGAAATAAATTTTCTGCTGCTACTTATGATTTTCAAACAAATCTTGAACTTAGCCGTCTTTTACCATTTAAAACTCGGCTAAGGTTACCACTTTTTATAAATAATGCTCAAGACTGGAAAACGCCGATGTTCAACCCATTAAATCCAGATATCGAAATGGGCAAGGCCTTGCAAAATTTGAATAGTAAGGATGAACGCTCTGAATTACGAGATTTGGTGGCGGATAGAACAGTTCGCAGAGGTTTTAATTTTACTAATGTTAGATTTGACAGATCTACGGGGCAAAATCGTAATTCAAAGGTTTCTCAGGTCTTATCACCAGAAAAAGGTAATCAGGTAAATAAAGTAAGCAATAAAGGGAATCAAAAAGCTAAGTTCAGGGCCCCAAATCCTTTTGATATTAGTAATTGGGCCGCATCTTATTCATTTAATGAGATACTTCAAAGTGACGCGAATACAATGAAAGACGACCGTGAGGAGCATAAGGCCACTTTGATATATAATTTTCAAACTACACCTTTAAACATTCAGCCATTTAAAAGAATAAAAAATAAAAATTTAGCCTTAATCAAAGATTGGAATTTTAATTTAACTCCCTCAAAAATAAGTGTTCGAGGCGATTTACTCAGATCAATTCAAACTATGAAAATGAGAAATGTGGATAATCCATTATTTGAATTACCAGAGATGTTTAGCAAAAATTTTACTATGGATAGAAATTATAATGTTGTTTGGGACTTAAGTAAGGGTTTGAAATTTGATTATACATCAAGAATGCGTGTTAGAGTAGATGAATTACCTGGATCAAATTCAATTGATTCGGTTAAAACATTTTTAGTCGAAAATTTAAGAAATGGGGGTCGTCCTGTAGAGTATCATCATACGATTAATACGTCATGGAATATCCCAATAAATAAATTGCCATTTATGGACTTTACTCAATTTCAATTAAGGTATACAGCGGATTATGATTGGAAAGCAAATTCTTTGCTCGCTTCTATACGGTCAATTGATAGTCTGGATTTTGGAAATATAATTGAGAATTCAGGTAAGTGGAATGGAACAGCAAATCTCAACTTTGCAAATTTTTATAATAAATTCTCTTGGTATAAGAAACTGAAACAAAGTGGGGGTGCAAAATCTCGTGGAGCGAGATCAGCCATGGAGCAGAGGCTGACCGGCAATAATTCGAGGAGTTTAAATAAAGAGGAGAAGAAAAAAGACTCTTTTGGAAAGAAAATTTTGATTGCTGCTGTGGATGCAATAACACTAGTAAAGTCGATTAATTTAAGCGGCACTTTAAATACAGGGCTATACCTTCCAGGCTTTAACCCAAGGCCGGTTTTAAGTGGATTCTCTCCTTCGGATGCCATGGCACCTGGATTAGATATGCTTTTTGGTTTGCCAATTGATATAGCAAGTAGAGCTGGAGATAACAGTAATTCTTGGTTAATAAAAAACCCAAATCAGCCTAACAGATATCTAAAAACTGAAACAAGAAGTTTCAATGGTAGAGCTCAACTTGAGCCATTCAAGGATTTTCGGGTAACGATGACAGCGAATCAGAATTATGGTTCCCAAATGAGTAGTACTTTTCGTTACACAGATGGATTGGGTTTAGATTCTATGTATTCTAAAGGGTTTCATCATTTTAGTCCTCAAAATATCGAAACATTTTCTACCTCTTGGCTTTCTTTAAAATCTGCTTTTGATACAAGTAGTGCTCCCGGTTATGGGAGTGCAGCTTTTAATGATTTTTTAAAAAATAGATTAGAATTTTCTCAACAATTATCAGACAGTGCTTTAAATCATATTCCAGGATACATACAGACTTTTATTGGCGAATCTGATTCTTCGAGATATGGATTTGATGGATATTCAGTCCTTCAGAGCGAAGTTTTACTAAATAGTTTCTTCTCAGCTTATGGTTATCAGGATGCTCAAAGTATGAGTCGAATTGATTTTAAATCGATTTTACCTATGCCAAATTGGTCAATTAATTACACGGGTTTAATGCGAATAAAATCATTTCGAAAAGTTTTCACTGCTTTTGCAATGAGCCATAGCTATAAAAATAATTTGACGGTACAGAATATTCAAACTAATATGCTTCGCGCACAAAACATTCAAAACGACCCCAGCAATCCTTTTCCCAGAAATGCTAATCTAGATATACTTCCAGAAATGCAAATAGGGCAGGTGTCAATTTCAGAATCATTTGCTCCATTAATTGGAATTGATGTTCGAACTCGGAAAAACACATCATTTAAATTTGAAGTAGGAAAACAAAGACAAATCGCACTGAGTTTGGCAAACAACCAAATTACGGAGAGTAAGGCGACGGATGTGACTTTCGGATTGGGTTACATAATTCGTGATGTTCAATTCACGATTGTTGACGAATCAGGTCAGAGAAATAATATAAAATCTAATCTTGAGTTAAAACTGGATTTTCGGATAAGTGATAATCAAACAGTTATTCGAAGAATTTTAGAGGGTTTCAATCAACCAACAGCAGGCCAAAGAAGAACAACAATAAAGCTTACGGCTGATTACAGATTGAGTCGCCGCCTTGCTGCTCAATTTTATTATGACCAAACAATAAGTACGTTTAAAACTTCTATGGCATTCCCCACCAATCAGTGGCAAAGTGGAATAGCTTTGCGACTCAATCTCGGCAACTAATTCTATTATTATATTTGGCAATTAAATTTTATTGAAAATGAATATACCTTCAGACTTAAAATATACTAAAGACCACGAATGGGTTCGCCTAGATGGTGAAATTGCAATGATTGGGATAACTGATTTTGCTCAAGGTGAATTAGGAGATATAGTTTTTATTGATATTGATTCGGAAGGAGACACATTAAAAAAGGAAGAGGTTTTTGGATCTGTTGAGGCAGTGAAAACTGTCAGTGACTTATATGTTCCTTTAGATTGTGAAATTATTGAGGTAAACCCCCTTTTGGATGAAAACCCGGAGCTTGTTAATGAGGATCCTTATCAAAAGGGTTGGATGGTGAAAGCAAAGATCACAGATCCGAACTCGGGAAATGATTTATTGACGGCGGATCAATATTCGGAACTCGTTGGAAATTAATTTTATATGAGATTTAGTGATAGACATTGGCTGATATTAGGATGCCTTTGGACAATCATTGTCGTTTATTTTAGTTTTCTGCCAGCCGATAACCTTCCTGACATACTTTACACAATTAAGGATCTCATTTTACATTTTATCGCCTATTTTCTGATCCAATTTTTTTTTACTTTAGGAACAAGGTCAATATTAAATCCATGGGTATTACTAATTATTGTTTTTTCACTGGGTCTAGGGATAGAAATATTTCAGCCTATTATAACAATTGGGAGATTTTTTTCATTCTATGATATTCTTTCCAATACTTTTGGTTTAATTTTTGGTTTCATCTTTGCTCGATTTTTAGGGAACCGTATCTTTACATTATAATACACTCAAAATGAATAACCGAAAAACTTTCAAGGCGGACTTAGAAAACAAAAAAGGCCTCTTTTTACAAATAGGTTTGGTTTTAGCTTTGGCTATTGTCTGGGGTGCTTTTGAATGGAAAACTTATGCCGATGGCCCAAATAGTTTGGGTGATTTAGATGCTTTTATCGATGATGAGGAAGTGGTGATTACTCAGAGGAACACTCCTCCTCCTCCTCCCCCTCCTCCGGCTCCCCCAGAAGTCATTACAATTGTTGATGATAAACTAGATATTGACGAATTAGAAATGGAGTCTACAGAAATTGATAACAGTGATGAAATCGAACTCATTGATGAAATCGTTGATGATGATATTTTCAATTTTGTGAATGTAGAGAGTAAGCCGATTTATCCAGGTTGTGAAGATTTTGCTTCAGAAGATGAGAGGTTTAACTGTTTCAACATAAAGATTCGACAATTTGTCGGTAGAAAATTTGAATTTCCAGAGATGGCCAAGCAAATGGGAATTCAGGGTAAGATATGGGTTTCTTTTATTATCGAAAAAGATGGAAAAGTTTCAGATATTACTATTGAACGATCAGTTGACAAACTTTTAGATGACGAATCATTGAGGGTTGTGCGTCAACTTCCAAAAATGTTACCTGCTAAAGTTGGTGGTAGACCTGTACGAATGCGTTATAGTCTTCCCATCAATGCTAAACTTCAGTAATATAAGAGTATGTTTGACAACTCTAGTGTGATCTGGGACGAGCTTCCATTTTATACTTGATGGAAATTAGAAAACCATAACCTTATGATACCTTTCTCTAACCCAAATCTAACGCCAGATAATGTTATGGAATCCGTCTATCGCGCTGCGGACGCAATTATGGAGGTATATAATCAGAAAGAAATTGAATCTGAAATGAAATTAGATGACAGTCCAGTCACAATTGCGGATATAAATGCTCATAATATTTTATCAGAAACATTATCAAAATCAGGATGGCCGATACTATCAGAGGAAGGGGAGCATGCAGATTTTGAAATACGAAAAATGTGGGATCTGTTTTGGGTAGTTGATCCTCTAGATGGGACTAAAGAATTCATCAAAGGAAATGGTGAGTTTACAATTAATGTTGCTCTAGTTAAGGGTGATACTCCAATATGGGGAGTAGTACACAGCCCTGTTTTAGATTGGACTTATGTGGGCGGTCCGGATTCTGGTTCATACAAAAGCAAAGGAAAACTATCATACAATGATATAATTAGTCAAGGCCAAGTCCTTCCAAAAAAATTACCAGAAAAACTCACTGTTATTGCTAGCCGTTCGCATGGAAGTCATGCAACTGAAAAATTGCTCAAAAAGTGGGAAAAAGAGCATGGAGAAATGAATCGAATTTCTATGGGTAGTTCTCTAAAAATATGTCTGGTTGCTGAAGGTGTTGCTCATGCATATCCAAGAGCGGCATTAACAATGGAGTGGGATACTGCTGCTGGGCATGCCATTGCTATCGGCTCAAATTGTCATATTCTTAAAATGGAGGAGTTAAATGAACAATTAATCTGGACTACTCCTTTGGTCTATAACAAGCAAAATTTGTTAAACCCTTTCTTTATTGTTTGTGGCTCAGAAGATCTATGTAAAGATGCGTGACATAGGAATTCTTTTGAAATTCAGGCTTGCTTTTACTGTAGTATTTTCAGCAGCAGCTGGTTATTTGTTGGGAATGCCCAACTTTATTTTAAGTCAGTTTATTCTTTTGGTTTTAGGAGGATTTGCGATTGTAGGATCTAGCAATGCATTGAACCAAATAATGGAAATTGATACCGATGCACTAATGGATCGAACAAAACTAAGACCATTACCTGCAGGTAGAATGAACAAGTCTGAAGCCTACTTTTGGGCTATTAGTCTTGCCGTTTTAGGAACAGCTTCATTAGCTTTTTTAAATATCCCAACTGCGGTATTCGGAATCATTTCCATGTTATTGTACGTTCTTGTTTATACTCCAATGAAATCCAAATCCCCTATTGCAGTTTTAGTTGGTGCTTTTCCTGGCGCCATACCTTTTTTATTAGGTTGGGTCGCAGCGACAGGAGATTTTGGTATCGAAGCTGGCACACTCTTCGCAATACAATTTTTATGGCAGTTTCCCCACTTTTGGGCCATTGCATGGGTTGGATATGATGATTATGCAAAAGCAGGCTATTATTTGCTTCCAAGCCGAGAAAAAAATAGTACAGCCACTTATATGAGTATTATATACACACTATTTATGATTTTTGTTTCCATGCTCCCGGCATTCGGATTAACAGGGTCCTTGAAATTATCTCCTCCAGCTGCGTTGATTATTTTAGGTTTGGGAATTTACGTCCTGCGTTTAGCTATTTTCCATCATCGCAATCCTTCAGATTCTGCGGCACGCGCTTTGATAATGTCTACAATAGTTTATCTACCATTACTTCAAATAGCATACGTTATTGATAACTTTTTAATTTAATCATGGATAAAGAACAAATTCGAAATAAAACATCCAAACCTCTTTTATGGATAGGAATGGCAAGCATAGGAATGGCTTTTGCTGGTTTGACATCAGGTTATGTTGTCTCAAAATCCTCTCTTGTTTCTGCCGGAGCATGGCAAACAATACCCTTGCCAAATGAGTTTCTAATCAGTACTATTTTTATGATAATATCCAGTGCTATGCTCATTTTAGCCTCGAATAGATTGAAAGTTGAAATGTATAAATCATCCAATTTAATGATCTGGTTTGCATTTCTTTTTGGTTGTGCATTTTTGTACACCCAAGTTTTAGGTTGGAATGATTTGATGAAGAATCAAGGCGTCTTTTTTACCGGAGAACAAAGCCGTCCTGCAGGGAGTTGGCTTTATGTTATCACATGGTTTCATTGGATACATGCTTTAGCCGGGGTTATTGTCCTTTTGGTTGCATCTATTCGGAGTTCAAAAGGTTTTTTTACTGGAAAAAATATCCTTCAATTTAAATTATCTTCTCAATTTTGGCATTTTCTCGGGTTTTTATGGATATATCTTCTTCTGTTTTTAACCTTTCTTCGTTAATTTTGTAGGAATCAAAAATATTAAATTTTTTAATTCAGTTTATGGCAAAAATTACAACTAGCGCCTGGTCAATCGGAGGCAATCAACCCATGAATGCTGAGTATGGGAAGATGATGATGTGGTTCTTCTTGATGTCAGATGCCCTTACTTTTTCAGGTTTTCTAACTGCTTATGCTTTTGTACGGTTTAGATTTGAAGCCCAATGGCCTGTTGCAGAGGATGTTTTCACTCACTTCCCCGGTCTCCAAGGAGACCAACCGCTTCTTTATGTTGCGTTCATGACATTTGTTTTAATCATGTCATCTGTGACCATGGTTTTGGCGGTAAATGCGGGTCACCAATTAAAAAAGAATTTGACAGCTTGGTGGATGGTTGCAACGATTATAGGAGGAATAATTTTTGTAGGGAGCCAGGCTTGGGAGTGGTACCACTTTATTATTGGCGATAAAGGGGCCATTGAACTTTCTACAAGTGAGGTTTATAAAGTTGCTAATAAAGAAGGCGAGGTCCTTTCATTATCACAAGTTGTGCACGGGATGCAAGATGGTCATTCTGCAAATCATGAAGAAAATTTTTCAGATAATGAGGTTATGATGTCAATTAAATCAAATAATGAATTAGTTCTTCAGGCTCCAGGAAAGGAGCACATACCGATGACGAGAAAAGAAACTTTAAAAGCCTTAAAAAATGCCCATGTTGTTCAGGGTGCGAATATGTATCATAATGAATATGGAAAACAGCAATTCGCAAATTTTTTCTTTTTCATCACTGGCTTTCACGGCTTCCACGTATTTTCCGGGGTAGTTCTAAACGTTTTGGTATTCTACAATGTTATGTTAGGAACTTATGACCGTAGAAAAACTTATGGAATGGTTGAAAAAGTCGGCTTGTATTGGCACTTTGTTGATTTAGTTTGGGTTTTTGTTTTCACTTTCTTTTACCTCGTTTAATACCTAATAATTATGTCTGATCACGATTCGCCTTCAGGAACTTCATGGATTTGGAAGATATTTTGGATTTTACTAGTGATTACTACTGTTGAGGTAGTCTTAGGTATTATAAAGCCAACAATACTTTTAACATCTGTTGCGGGAACATCTATCCTAAATCTCATTTTTATTGGTTTGACATTAGTTAAAGCTGCATATATCGTTCAGTATTTTATGCACTTAAAATATGAGGTTAATTCACTTCGTTATGCTATTTATTTGCCAGCAATAATTTTGATCCCTTACCTGACATTTATTTTAATTTTTGAAGGGCAAGCTATTTTTGAATTTTAATGAGATCGATGACAAGAAAGCGCATTTTATTAATGGGTCTTTTGATTGTTCCGGTTTCCATGTATCTGGTTTCTATCGCGATAAGCGGAGTAGTAAATTTTAGGACATTAGAAAATTTAGGTTTCCCCGATTTTGATTCTGACTCATTAGTTTTTAGGAATGAAAAAAATATAGTTTGGTCTCCAGATTCTTCAAAAGGTAAAATAATAGTTTTGAGTTTCTTTTTTTCCTCTTGTCCAACTATTTGCCCTGCCATGAATTTTCACCTTAAAGAAGCCCATGATCGTTTATATGGCTTTAAGGATTTGACTTTTATAAGTTGTACTGTTGACCCAGAAACTGACACTCCAGTTGTTTTAAATAAGTACAAGGAAAATTTGGGCGTTGGTAATTCAAATAAATGGCAGTTTATCACGGGTGTTTCAGAGGATTTATACAAATTGGCAAATTCATATTATTTAACCGCCTTAAAGGATTCTGAATCCCCTGGTGGCTATGCGCATTCGCAGTCAGCTGTTTTGATTGATTGGGAGGGAAATTTGAGGAGTAGAATTACTGATGAAGGAAATATATTAGGTGCCTATGATTTATCTGAGGCCTTTTTAATTGATCAGCTTGTAGATGATGTGAGAGTGTTAGTTAAAGAGCATCGAAAAGTAAAATTGGGTCAGAAATGAAACCTCATCCAAATGACCGAGTTATAGTACCAATAATTGTTGTGCTGAGTATTGTTGTGCCCTTACTAGTTGCTTCATTATTTCTTTTGCCCGAAAGTTGGAAGATCCAATTTGGGAATGCGAATTTCAGAAGCCTTCCTTTTTTTCATGCAATTTTAAACGGTTGCACCGCAATTTTGTTAGCTGTGGCTTTTGGAATGATAAAAACAAAAAAAGTTGCATTGCATCGCCTTTCAAATATCCTAGCGTTTTCTTTATCTGCTGTATTTCTCATTTCTTATGTCATTGCTCATATTTCAAACCCTGAATCTCATTTTGGAGGTGAGGGTTGGGTGCGTCCAGTATATTTTTTCATATTAATCAGTCATATTGTTTTAAGCATACCTGTTTTACCCCTTGCCATGCTTTCTATTTACAGAGGTTTGAATAATCAAATTAGCGCTCATAAAAAATTGGTGAAGTGGACTTTCCCAATATGGATGTATGTCGCTGTAACTGGTGTGTTGGTTTATATATTTATGGCTCCATACTATCCGAAATGATAAAAAAATTTTTTTTTCTAATTCTTCTGATGAATCATCTTTGGCTAAAAGGACAATGCGCTATGTGCAAGGCAACTGTTGAAAGCAATGCTGAGGCAGGAGGCGCTTTAGCTGATGGATTGAATGAAGGAATTCTTTATTTAATGGCTTTTCCATATTTAATTTTGGGTGCCATCGCGTTTGCTTGGTGGAGACACGAAAAGAAATAGAGCTATCTTTACTGGATAGTATATCTGTTATCACTTGGTTTTTTCAAATTATGTTTTTGAAGTTTTCATCTATTAATATTAAAAGTATTTTATTTTGGGTTGTCCTAATGAATTTTCATTTGAATGCTCAAGACACCCAAATTTTAAGTTTAAATGAATGTGTAGAAAGAGCTTTAGAATATAATTATGGAGTAAGACAAGCAAAAAATAATCTGATTCTTTCTAAATCCGATAATTTGGCTGCCTTGGGATCAATGATGCCACAGCTTTCGGGAAGTTCAGGCAATGCATGGAATACGGGTTTAACAGTTGATCCGGTAACTAATATTATTGACCGAGTTCCCTTATCGTCCGCTAATGGAGGTTTGGGTTTTAGCGCTATTTTATTCGATGGGTTTCAAACATTTAATACTTGGAGACAAGCAAAGGTCAATGCATTAATAAATACATATAATTTAGAAAATACCCGTAATACAGTGGCATTAAATACAGCATCGCAGTATTTATCTGTTTTGATGGCAAAAGAAGCCTTAACTATAGCCGCGGAACAACTCAAGGTAACCCAAATAGGAGTTTCGCGCTTGAGAAAACTAAATGATGCAGGAGCAATTTCTCCAAATGAACTACTTTCTTTAGAAGCTCAACTTGCTCGCGATGAACAACGTGAACTTACGGCAAAAAATAATTTAATCTTATCAAAGTTGTTGTTATCTCAAGGAATGGGAATGAAAGTTGATGATTTTATTATTTCTGATTTAGGAGCTCAAGATATTAATGAACAGCCATCTATTATTCGTATTCGGCCACAAGCAATTTATGCATCTTCTCTTAACGACCAGCCAAATATTAATGCAGCAAAATTATTGATTCAATCTGCAGATCTAGGATTAAAAGTGGCTTACGCAAGTCGATTGCCTCGCCTTTCGGTAAATGGTCAAATTGCAACTTCATATTCGGACCAGGCAAGAAATATTCAAAGTGAATTACAAGTTCTAGAGTTCGGTTACTGGCTTGATGGCTCGGGTAATAGTATTCCAGTATACACGCAACAAAATATTCCAGTTGGATTTGAAACTAAAACTCTACAAAATCAATTAAAAGACAATATCAGACAATACGTTGGTTTAAATTTAACTCTTCCAATTTTCAACGGGTTTCAAATATCCAACAATATTAAACGAGCAGAAATAAGTAAAATGAATGCTGAACTACAGTACCAGCAAGAAATGGATAATTATGCTCAAACAATAGAAAGAAGTCATGCGGATGCATCTTCTGCTTGGAAGCAGTATTTGGCTGCAAAAAAAACCCTGAAAGCTGCAAAAAAAGCCTTTGAAGACGCTTCGGTTCGAAGGCAGGAAGGAACTCTCACAGTCTATGATTATTCTAATGTGCAAAACACCTATCTGGCTGCTGCTTCAGATGTTGCTAGTGCTAAATATGATGCTCATTTTAAGGCTTTTATTCTTAAGTTTTACATGAAGTCACCATTAATCAAAGCAAAAAATATAAATGAAAATGAATAGAAAAATTGGAATTGGTATTCTCGTTTTGACAGTTATTTCTGTTATCGGAATTTTTGGAAAGAAAAAAGGCTGGTGGGGAAATAAAAGCAACGTCATCTCTGTGGAGCTTGCACCTATTGAACGGCATACAATTATTGAAACTGTGAATGCTTCTGGAAAAATACAACCTGCACTTGATGTTAAGATCTCTCCAGAAGTTTCGGGCGAGGTTATTGCTTTAAATGTTCGTGAGGGACAAAGTGTAGAAAAGAATGAGATACTCTTAAAAATAAATCCGGATATATACCAATCAATCGTTAGTCGAGCCAACGCAAGCGTTAATCTAGCAAAGTCCTCAAAAGCGCAATCTGAAGCTCAATTTCTCGAAGCTCAGCAGACTTATAAGAGAAATCAAACGCTTTATCTTCAAAAAGTATTGTCTCAAGCAGAATGGGATGCTGCAGAGAGAATTTATAAAGTTGCACAACTTGGAGTGGAGTCTGCAAATTATCAATTGGAAAGTGCTTTAAGTTCCCTTAAAGAGGCAAGAAATAATTTGAAAAGAACAATAATAAGAGCTCCAATGAATGGCATTGTAACTGGATTAAATGTTGAGGTTGGTGAGAGAGTGGTTGGAACCGCACAGATGGCAGGAACTGAGATGATGAATGTTTCTCAATTAGATGTTATGGAGGTTTTAATTGATGTTAATGAAAATGATATTGTTCGAGTTAACCTAGCAGACACAGCGATAGTTCGTGTTGATGCTTTTTTGGGCCACGATTTTAAAGCAATTGTTACTGAAATAAGCATTGCTGCCAAGGGTCAGCAAATGGGTGTAAATCAAGTAACAAATTTTGAAGTTGAATTAGAAATTCTTCCATCTAGTTATAAAGAGCTGATAAGTTCCCAAAGAAAACAGCCATTACTTTCAGGAATGACAGCAACGGTGGATATTCGTACAAAAAGATCTATGAATGTGTTGTGTGTTCCGGTTGAGGCAGTTACTACGAGAGAGGACTCCACAGATAGAAGTAAAATGTTAGAAGTTGTCTTTACTATCAATATGGATAAGGCCAAAATGAACCTTGTTGAAACTGGAATTCAGGACGAAAAATATATTGAAATTAAATCTGGGATTGAAGATGTTAAAAAAGTTGTTAGAGGACCTTTTGACGCTGTAAGTAGAAAGCTATCGGATGGAAGCAATGTCATAGTCTCAGAGAAAACGAGGTTTTAAGTATTTTAAAGTGCCAAATTTCTTAATTCTGGATACATCCACGCGCTTATGTAGCGTTTCTATGGCAAATGGAGACAAGATCATTTGGTCGGAATCGGAAATAAGTGAAACTGGATTTTGTCATTCAGAATATTTACATCTTCTAATTAAGAGATGCATCGAGAAAACATTTGGGAAATCAAAATCAGCAGTAAAAGAAATTTCTGCGGTGGCATTAGCAGGAGGCCCAGGTTCATATACGGGTCTTAGAATTGGTGCATCAGCAGCAAAGGGTTTAGCTCTTCCGCTTGGTATTCCTTTAATTTCATATTCCACGCTTGAGGCTCTTTCTCATGCCAGCAAAAATTCTATATCTAGTAATCTGAAAATAGATGCATTTTGGTCGGCAATGGACGCAAGACGAAACGAGATTTACTGTTCTCTATTTTCGAATGATTTTAATCGCATAACTGAGGATTCCCCATTTGTGCTTGATGAAACTCCTATTCCAGATCTATGGTCAAATTACAAAAATGTTTATGCCAGTGGAGACGGTGTTGAAAAAGCTAAAGATTATTGGCCAACATTGATTGATACCGGTATTCGATTCCCTGAGGCAAAACATGGAATTTCGTTGGTTTTAAATGCTTGGGAAAAAAAAGAATTTGTAAATCTTGAATCTTGGACCCCAAACTATTTGAAGAAATTTAGGCCAGGTAGCCCAAAATTTGGGTTGCCGGTGAGTTAATTAATTTTGAAGCATTATGAAATGCTGATGATTTGCAAAAATTCAAGAAAATAATCTCGAATTCACTTTTTTGAAAAATATTTATAAAACAGAGGTATTGTTTCTATGCCTTTATAGTAGTTGTCGAGACCAAAATGTTCATTAGGGGAATGAATGGCGTCGCTATCCAGCCCAAAACCCATAAGAATACTTTTTGCTTTTAATTCTTTCTCAAATAAGGCAACGATTGGAATACTTCCGCCACTTCTAACCGGAACCGCTTTTTTACCAAATGAATCACCTAAGGCTTTTACAGCAGCAGCATATCCTCTGTGATCAGTAGGGCATACATATGGCTGTCCACCGTGGTGTGGAGTGACTTTTATCTTTACTGAGTTAGGCGCTATTGATTTAAAATATTTTGTAAATAATTCTGTTATTTCTGTAGGGTCCTGATTCGGTACAAGCCTCATGGAAATCTTTGCATATGCCTTTGATGCAATTACTGTTTTTGCTCCTTCGCCTGTATAACCTCCCCAAATCCCATTTACATCTAAACTTGGACGTATTGAATTTCTTTCCGGAGTGCTGAACCCTTTTTCACCATCAACATCCACTAAATCTAAGGCGTCTTTATATTCTTCTAGTGAAAAAGGAGCTTGGGCAAGTTCTTCGCGTTCCTCAGAGCTCAAGGTTAAAACCTTATCATAGAAATTCGGAATTGTAATTTTTTTCTTGTCATCATGAAGACGTGCAATCATGTTTGAAAGAATATTTATAGGATTCGCGACAGCTCCGCCGTATAAACCTGAATGTAAATCTCTATTTGGTCCTGTGACCTCTACTTCAACATAACTTAAACCTCTCAAACCTGTGGTTAATGAAGGTACTCCCGGCCCAACCATGCCTGTGTCAGAAATCAAAATAACATCGCAGGACAGTCGCTTAGTATTTTTCTTCACAAACCAGGCTAGATTTTCAGATCCTACTTCTTCTTCACCTTCTATCATAAATTTAATGTTGCATGTCACATTATTTGTAGCAACCATGGTCTCAAATGCTTTTAGATGCATGAAAAATTGCCCTTTATCATCACACGCTCCTCTGGCAAAAATTGCTCCATTTGGATGAATTGGGGTCTTTCGTAATTCGGGCTTGAAAGGGTCAGATGACCATAAGTCAATAGGGTCTGCGGGTTGAACATCATAATGTCCATAGACTAAAACAGTTGGTAATTCTGGTGAAATAATATAATCTCCATATACAACAGGGTAACCCGGTGTTTCGCATACCTCAACCGAATGAGCTCCTGCATTATTTAAGAATTTTGCAGTCTTCTGTGCCGCTTTTAGAACATCCTTTTTAAAAGAAGCATCAGCACTAACACTCGGTATTGCGAGAAGCTCAAAGAGCTCATCGAGGAATCTTTTTTTGTTTTTATTTATATAATTTACCATCTAACGAATATAGGTATGCGGTAATGGATTTTCTATCTTCGGAATTCATATTACGGACGAATGAAATTATTTTTATTTAAAACTTATAAATTCATTACTCCATTTCTAATATTATTAGGAATGCATTCTCCTATTCTCGGTCAAAATATTACGGTTAGTTCCGCTAGCCCCAGAAATGATCCAATGTGGCTAATCCAAAATATTTTCGTTGGTCCCAACCTTACAGTTTTTTCTCCAATAGGCCCTTTGGGAGTTCCTAAAGTTCAATCTCCTTCTGTTCAATTTGGAAAATTTAACATAAATAATGCGGCTTTTGGATTAGATTCAGGGATTGTAATTTCCACGACTGATGCTACAGACGCAATACCTGGACAATCAGGGACATTTACTAATAATACCTCAACCCCTTCTGCCAATCTATCTACAGTTTTGAGTGCCATCGGAACAAGTGGAAATTTATATGACAAAGGGGCTATTGAATTTAGCTTTGTTGCACCTGGTGATTCTGTAAAATTTGATTATGTATTTGCTTCCAAGGAATATACCGGCTTTACATGTTCTCCATTTAATGATGTCTTTGGGTTTTTTCTAATTGGCTCAGGAATAAATGGGAATCCAAATATGGATACGGTTAACTTGGCTACTATTCCAGGTACTAATGTTCCAGTGGCTATAAATACTATTAATCAGGGATACCCATCTGGTAATTATCCAGCATCCAATTGTCTTACAGCAAATCCAAACTATGTTGCTCATTCGTCTATGTATAACCCAAATTCATCTTCCGGAATAATAAATTATCCGGGTTACACAGATGTTTTCACTGCAGCTGCTGAGGTGTCATGTGGATCTTTGTATACCATTAAATTATTAATTGCAGATGTGGTTGATGGATTATTTAATTCTGCAGTTTTTCTGGGTGCAAGAAGCTTTGAATTACCAACAATTTCGCTGAGCTCTGCTTTTAATCAAGGAAATACTTTCAATGATACAATAGTTGTTGAAGGTTGCAAACCTTCGTATTTATATTTGAGCCGAAATGGAGCAATTAATGATACAATGACGATAAATTTCAATATTTCTGGAAATGCAATCTCTGGAATTGACTATTCTCCACTTCCAAATTCTGTTACTCTTTTGCCTGGTGTTGTATTAGATTCTATTCCAATATTGGCATTTGATGATGGAATAGTGGAGTCATTGGATACTATTCGTTTTGTTATGCAACCCGTCACAACGAATTGCGCTGTTTATCCGCCCCAGTATAAAACTTTTTTAATTGCAGACAAAATACCATTAACTGCAAGTACGACAATTACTCAGGGTAATGATACGATTACATGCCCAGGAGATCAAGTAGTTTTAGATGGTGCCTTTTCAATTGGGCAGGGCATTACAAATGGATGGTGGGGTACCGATACTACAGGTCCAAGTCAACTAACGGTAACTCCATTATCAACTACAACCTATTATTATTCAGCTATTGATGAATGCATGTCTGTTGCTGTAATGGATAGTATAACTATTTATTTACAGACATATGACTCGATACAAACGATAAGTGACAATCCTTATCCAATTTGCTCTGGGGAGTCAGTAGAAATATTATTAGAAGCAAAAAAGGGAACACCTCCATACTCTTTCCAATGGGATAATGGACCCAATGATTCGTCTTGGACAATTACCCCTGGAAAATCAGATTGGTATTCATTTGAGGTAACTGATGGCTGCGGAGTTATAGCTCAAGATTCAGTCTGGGTTGAGGTTGCTCCTTTTCCGTCAGCAGCCTTCACTTATTACCCAAACCCAGGGTTTCCCTTAAATGTCGAGTTTAATAATCAGTCAAGTGATACCAATTATGTCAAATGGTATTTTGGAGATGGTAATATTTCTAATCAAGTCAATCCATTTCATTCTTATGCGCAACCAGGTAAATATGAGATAGGATTAGTGATTTCTGATTCTATTGGTTGTCAGGACTCTATTTCTTTAGAGATCGAATTAAAAATGCATTATTACGTCTATGTTCCAAACACATTTACACCAAATGGAGATATAATTAATGACCGAATAAAAGTTGAGGCAATAGGGATAGAAGGGCTAATTTGGCAAATTTTTAATCGTTGGGGCTTGATGGTTTTTTCAACAGACGATATTCAGGAGTCCTGGGACGGTAATATAAATGGACAGCAATCTCCGGAAGGAGCATACTCTTATAAGATTGTTCTATATCTCCCCTTTGGCGATATTAAGGAACAGACGGGAATTTTCACTCTAGTTAGATAGAGATTTCATACAATGGCTACACACATTACGCCAATCACAAGTATTGCTTTATAAATCCATTGACGCTGAATAGATGATTTTCTTTTGTCATAGGCAACAGTATACATTTTAATACGTTCGCTCTGCCTTCTCCATTCTAACAGAATCATAGCAAAAGCCATAGGTAGAGATCTCAAAAAGCCCTCTGTGGATTCAGGATATCCTGCATAAGCTAAAATTAATAGAGGAGTATAGGCCAACAAGGTTGCAATTAATGGCCCTAGTACATTGGTATTCCATGATTTGTGAGAGTATAACCATAGCAATACTCCATAAATCGAAAATAATATCGATATTAGATACTCTAGATTTAGCCATGCAGTTGCCATAGCAAAGAAGTAAAACCATACCGCTAGTCTAATTCCATACTTACGCGCCACAGGTCTTTCTAATATTGTCCGGAATGGTCTTTGAGTTATATCTTTTTCTAAATCATAAAAGCTATTTAAGAGAGAACCTCCAGCAATTAGGAACGCTGTAGTAAATGAGATAGCCCAGAAAATACTATTGGAAAAAATCTCCATGGTACTTTTCCCAGGGGAAAAAAGAAAGAATTGGGCCATCGTTTGGGCGATAAAAATAAAAAGAATATGGGTCCATCTTATAAGGCTAAGAAAGGCGATTAGTCGAAATAATATTTTATTACGCCCGCCCATTTATTCTAAAACCTTAGAACAACTTCCATTGAATGAGGTGATAATTCTTTTTGAGCCTTATCAAAGTCTTTTGTGAATCCTAAAATATATCCACCGCCACCAGAGCCACATAATTTCAGGTAATATGAGTTGTTGTCAATCCCCTTTTGCCAGAGCTCATGGAAATTATTAGGGATCATTTGGGTGAAATGCTCTAAGGCAATGCCACTTAGTGATTTTAAATTTTTAAACAAAGGATCCCAATCTCCATTTAGGAAAGCATGGACGCATGCATCATTATACTTTTTGAACTGATCGTTCATTACTGATCTAAAACCTTCTTCTTTCAATTTTTCCATGAACAGATTAACCATTGGCTGGGTTTCTCCTGGATTACCCGAATTCAGTAAAAAAATCGCGCCTTCACCATCATTTTCTGTTGAGGGCAAAGCTACCGTACCCAGATCAGTTTGCGAGCGTATTAAAAGAGGTAATTGCAGATAACATATGGTGGGATCTATACCTGAGCTTTTTCCGTGAAAATAGCTTTCCATTTGTGCAAGGCACTCTTTAACTTCTTGGATTGAGTCTGGAGATATGTTTTTATCGAGATTGAGTTGGTTTTGTGAATATCGATCATAGATAGCTGCTACTAGAGCTCCAGATGAACCAACGCCATAGCCTTGGGGTATTGTTGATTCAAAATATAATCCATTTTGTAGGTCTTTATTAAACTCTTTTAAACGTAGAGATGCAATTAAAGAGCCCTTAATCTCTAGTTCTTGTAAGTGATTATAAAACTTTTTTAATTCATGATTCGAGCGCGAATGATTTTCATTGGAATCTTTAGTCGGTAAACTCAAATTACCCCAGAAATTGCGATATGGAATTGATAAACCCATAGTATCCCTAATGATTCCATATTCTCCAAATAGGAGAATTTTAGCAAAATAAGACGATTTCATTCTTCAAAGTTAGTTAAACGTTTAGGTCCCAATCCAACGTGATCTGAGATAAAATTTTCTCCCCTGCAAAATTGAATCAAAGTGTTCTTTACGAATTCCATCGTTTTGTTTTTTGCAGAATTTGGAAAAAGTAAATGGACATTCGCCCCAGCATCTAAAGTGAAACTAATGGGCAATTTAGAATTATTTCGGAATTCTCTTATTTTTTCAATAATTTTTAATGTGTTGGGCTTAATAAGAATGAAATTTGGTGAAGAACTCATCATTAAACCGTGAAGGGTTAATGCTTCAAGTTCAGTGAGCTGAATAAAATCATCCACATTTCCGGTCTGTAATATTCTCTTAATGTCTTTGACATGTTTATGTGCTTGAGAAAAACGCTGTTCATTAAAAGGATGTGAGTCCATTAATGAATGGCCCAAGGTACTACTGACTTGTTTTTCTTTTGTATCTACGATCAATATTACATCGCAATAGTTTTTAAATATCGGATGAATTATTTCTGGGTATTTAATTGCATACTCGTTTCTCGAATTTTTCAGATAAGAAGATTCCCCCCATACAGCTATGCCACCATATATTGACCGACTCGCTGACCCGGAACCTAACCTAGACAGTATCGACGCTTCTTGATAAAAGTCTAAAGCACCAAGTTTGAACCCTATTTTATTGGCAAATTCAACAATACATAATGATAGAGCGCTCATTCCTGATGCACTACTTGCGATTCCGCTTGAGTGAGGAAAGCTATTGCTTGTTTTGATTTGTAAACGATATGAGACTAGCCATGGGTGGCGTTCTTTTATTCGCTGTAAATAGTTTTCTATTTTTGGAATAAATTCCGGTTTATCTTTTCCATCCAAGCTTATATCAATACCAGTCCCTTTTGTAAAATGAACTTCTGTTGTTGTTTTACATTTACTTAGGGTAAAGCTAATAGATGGGTTTAACGGTATCTGAATATCACGTTTGCCCCAATATTTTATTAGGGCAATATTGGATGGGCTTTCCCAAGAAATTTTCACGCTGAGGTTGATTTGATTTCGGGAGCAATTTTTCTGATCATTCCTTGTAATGCCCGACCAGGTCCTACCTCATAAAATACTGTTGCTCCATCTTTGATCATGACATTAATTGTTTGGTTCCATCTTACAGATCCTGTAAGTTGAGCTTTTAAATTAGCCCGGATTTCATCCGGATCATTTACTGCTTGGGCAACAACATTTTGATAAATGGGACATCTTGGTACATTGAAGTTTATGGAATCTAAAGCTTCTCCTAATTGTTTTTCAGCAGAAGACATCAAAGGACTGTGAAAGGCACCATTTACAGGTAACATTATTGCTCTTTTAGCTCCGGCTTCTTTGCACTCTTCGCATGCTTTTCCCACTGAATCAGTAGCGCCTGAAATAACTAATTGGCCTGGGGTATTATAATTAGCAGGAACAACAATCCCTTCAGTTTTTTCACAAATATTTTCTACAATTGCATCTTCAAGCCCAATAATTGCGGCCATTGTTGATGATTGCTCCTCACATGCCTTTTGCATCCCCAAAGCGCGTTGATAAACCAAATTGATTCCATCTTCAAAGCTTAATGATCCCACAGCTACTAGAGCAGAAAATTCTCCAAGTGAGTGTCCAGCGACCATTGATGGCTTAAAATCTAAGCCTAGAGATATTGCTTTTGCTACAGAATGAAGAAATACTGCTGGTTGAGTAACTTTTGTTTTTGTCAGATCCTCCATCGATCCTTCAAACATTATTTTGGATAATTCGAATCCTAAAATTGAATTTGCTTGGTCGAAAAGGTCTTTATTTTCATTATAAAGATCTCTTCCCATCCCCGGGCTTTGGGCACCTTGCCCAGGAAAAACATATGCTCTCATTTTCCAAAATATTCTACAGAGTTATTTTCAGTTTCAATTATGTGCACACAATGCAATTTTGCCCCATGATCAACAATAAGTGGGGAAAGAATTTTCCAGAATGCGATTGCCAGGTTTTCTGTGGAAGGAATTATTCCGTCTAAAAAATCAATGTCTTCATTTAAACTTGTATGGTCTACAAATTCTATAATATTTGAGCGGATTAAATTTTTTAAATCCGCCAGATTCATAACGAAACCAGTCTCTGGATTGACTTCACCTTTTACGACCACAATTAATTGAAAATTGTGGCCATGACCTCTTTTGTTTGAGCACTTACCAAAGATCTCAAAATTTCTTTCTTCTGTCCAAGATGGGTTGTAAAGTCGGTGTGATGCGCTAAAAGTTTCACGCCTTTGGATGTACACCATGAGTAATAATTTCTATTTTTCTAATTCTTTGAATTGAACTCTATTAAAATCGATTTTATTAATCCATCTTTCTCTGTTCGGTATGAAATCATGGCTTTATTGGGCTTGAACGTTAATTGAGGTGATGAAACCTCAAGCCCAAAGGAGCTGTAACCTTTTGAATTTAAAATTATATCTCCAGATCCATCTTTATCTATGTATTGAAAAGATCCGGACATCCAATTATTTCCATCTGAAAGCTGTACATCAACAATGTCCATTGGACTTGTTGCCTTTTTATCTATTGATACAAGAAATTCATTTGAATTCTTCTCGAGAATGCTTGCTTTGGGGGCACTACAAGAAATTATAAATGATGTTAATAAAAGTAAGGCAACCCAATTTTTCATGATGTATTTTATTTTAAACAAAGATCGGAAAAATAAGAGTAAAAATCACCTAGAGATAGATAAAATAGTTATCATTAGATTTTTTATTTGGTTATATCTATTTGTTTTTTTAGTGATTCCATACTTTGCTTGATCTTTTGCAAACGCTGGATTAATTCATCTGTATTAAACGATTCCGTAGGGTTGGTTTTATATTTTTCCTTGGCGCCTTTAATTGTAAATCCACGTTCCTTGATAAGATGATGAATTTTGCCAATAATTTCTATATTTTTCGGAGTATATTTTCTGACACCTCTTGAATTTGTTTTTGGTTTTAATTCTGAGAATTCTTTTTCCCAAAATCTAAGAGCGGAGGTGTTTAAATTAAACATTTTTGCGACTTCTCCTATGCTGTAATAATTTTTGGTCAGTTTACTTGGTATCATAATTAATCGAAACTTTGATTTGAGATTGCGGCGGATCGCACTAAATCGTCATATTGTGTTGGACTTAGATCGTTAAAGAAATAATTAATTGGATTCACCCTTCTACCATTTTTTATTACTTCGTAATGCAAATGTGGTGCTGTCGACCTACCTGTATTCCCGATATACCCAATGAGATCTCCTCGCTTGACTCTTTGGCCTCTTTTCTTAATAGCCTTATCCATATGGGCATATAACGTGTGATATCCAAAACCATGTGAAATTGTTATATGTTTTCCGAATCCACGGCCACCAAAGATATCATTGGAGATTACAATGCCGTTAGCGCTGGCATAAATTGGTGTTCCTTTTTTTGCCGAAAAATCAACCCCAGGATGCTTTTTTCGGACTTTATAGATAGGATGAATTCTGTATCCGAAACCGGAAGAAAATCTAGTCCCAGGTTGGTCTTTTACTGGTCTGATTGCCGGGAGGGCATCGAGTAGTGCCTCTTTATTGTTGGCTAAACTCGCTAATTCATCTAAGCTTTCTGATTGAATAGCAATTCTTTTGGTTAATTCATCAACCTTTCTTGATGTCTTTTCCAGAAGAACACCATTTGAAAAGTCTCGTATACTTTCATACCTCAAAGCCCCTCCCGCAAGTCCACTAAGACGTATTTCTGCAGGGGGAGGTTCGGATTCAAAAATTACTCTATAAATTTCATCATCTCTTTTTTCCATATTCCCTAAAACTAACATCAATTTATTCAAGCGCTCGTCAAGCTGCTCATATGTTAACAGTACTTCATCTAGCTCTCGTTTCAAAGATTTTTCTTTTGGTGAATCGATAACTAATTGAATTACGAAAAAAAATAAAACTCCCAAGAGACTAGAAGCCAATAGAAAAAGACTCGTATCCCGTAAAATATGCTTCCATGTTCTATCTACTTTTTTATAAGCAAGAGTCAAGGGATCATATATATATTTTGATTTCCGCATTAAGAGAAGTATTCTTAGTAATTTTGTAATTCAAAAGTAGGCAACAATGACTTCTTCGGAAATACGTAATAGGTTTTTAGATTTTTTTTCATCAAAAGGGCATCAGATTGTTCCCTCAGCACCTTTAGTTTTAAAAGATGACCCATCGTTGCTTTTTGTCAATGCTGGAATGAATCCGTTTAAGGATATTTTTTTGGGTTTGAGAAAAAGTAAAAATTCTAAAGTTGCTAATTCTCAAAAGTGTCTCAGGGTCAGTGGCAAGCATAATGACCTCGAAGAAGTCGGCTTAGATACCTATCATCACACTTTATTTGAAATGTTGGGTAATTGGAGTTTCGGTGATTATTTCAAAAAAGACGCTATAAAATGGGCGTGGGAGCTTTTAACTGAAATTTACGGTCTTGATAGGGATCGGATTTATGTAACAGTTTTTGAGGGTGATTCAAAAGACGGACTTGTTCACGATAATGATTCTGAAAATTTCTGGTTACAATTTGTTGATTCTAATAGGATCATTAATGGTAATAAAAAAGACAATTTTTGGGAAATGGGTGATGTGGGCCCATGTGGTCCTTGCTCTGAAATTCATTATGATCTCAGAAATGATTCGGAAAGAAATAAGGTAGATGGTGCAGATTTGGTAAATAAAGACCATCCTCAAGTAATTGAGCTTTGGAATCTTGTTTTTATCGAATTTCAGAGGCTCTCAAATGGAGTTTTAAAACCTCTTTCAGATAAACATGTTGACACGGGTATGGGGCTTGAGAGATTAGTTCGTGCTATTAACTTGAAAAAGTCAAATTATGACACTGATCTTTTTATACCGTACATAAAGAAGCTCTCAAAGATCTCGAGTAAAAAGTTTGGTATTGATGAAGACGTTGATATTGCTTTTAGAGTTATTGCAGATCATATAAGGGCTGTTTCCATTGCAATAGCTGATGGCCAAATCCCTTCAAATATAGGTGCAGGGTATGTCATAAGGAGAATACTTAGACGTGCAGTCAGATATGGTTACTCAAATTTAGATTTTCGAGACCCATTTCTTTTCGATTTAATTCCTATCGTTTCCTCTTCTTTATCTCATACTTTTCCTGAGTTAAAAAAACAATCTTCCTTAATTTCAGAAGTTTTAAGAAAAGAAGAAGTTTCTTTTCTTAAAACATTAGAGACAGGTCTTCGGCGTCTTGATGAGGCAATGCTAGAGTCTAAGAATAATACTGTTTCTGGCACTCGTGCTTTTGAATTATATGATACGTACGGTTTTCCTTTGGATCTAACAAAATTGATTTGTTTAGAAAAAAGATTTAATATTGATGAAGATCAGTTTCACCTAGAAATGAAAAATCAAAAAAATCGATCTCGATCAGCTTCTATTAAAGAGATAGGAGATTGGGTTGAGATAGCCAAAGGGGAAAGCGATAAATTTATCGGTTATGAAGCTTTTGAGGTAAAATCGAAATTGATTCGATATCGTCGAGTAAAAGAAAAAAAGAATTCAAGAATTGAGGTTGTTATTGATCCGACTCCCTTTTATCCTGAGGGTGGTGGACAAGTTGGCGATGTCGGAAAAATTCAATTTGGTGATGAGTTAATTAATGTTGTTAAAACATTTAAAGAAAATGGGCTTATCATTCATAATCTAGCAGCAGAGCCAAAATTTTGGTCCAAAGAAATAATTGCAAAAATTGATATCGAAAATCGAAATCGTATAAGTCAAAACCATTCCTCGACGCACCTAATTCATTTTGCTTTGAGAAAAATACTAGGATCACATGTAGAGCAAAGGGGGTCTTTAGTTCATTCTGGTGGTTTTCGTTTTGACTTTTCGCACTTTGAGAAGATATCCAATTCTGATTTACAAAAAATAGAAAACCTTGTACGATTAAATATCCAAAAGGGAATTAAAACTAAAATACATCAACAAATACCAATTGAATCAGCGAAAGAAATGGGAGCAATGGCTCTTTTTGGCGAAAAATATGATGATGTCGTTAGAGTAGTTCAATTTGATGAAAGTATTGAACTTTGTGGTGGGACTCACGTTCAAAATACATCTGAAATATCAACTTTTTTGATAAAAAGTGAGTCTGGAATTGCCTCAGGAATAAGGAGAATTGAGGCTTTATCGGGTGAGTCAGCAATAGAATATTTATTAGAAAAAAGCAATAAATTAGATCGAATCCTGAATGAGGTAAGGCAAGAAGATCCCATCGTAAAAATAAAATCTCTAAAGGAAGAAGTTTCGCAGCTTGAGAAAAAATTAACCATTTTAAACAGGAAGGAAGTTTCTAACTTAAAGCAAGAGTTTTTGAGTTCAGCAAAGCAATATGGTAACATTAGGGTCATTACAAAAATAGTAGACTTGGAATCCCTTTATATCAAGGACTTGGTTTTCCAGATTAAAGAAAATAATTCATCAATAGTAATTTTATTAATTTCAGTAAAAAATGATAAAGTTCAAATGCACTTAGGCGTCAGCGATGATTCCATTTCCATAATCAATGCTGGGTTGTGGGTGAAAGAATTATCCAATTACATAAAAGGTGGGGGTGGAGGTCAACCTTCATATGCATCTTCAGGAGGAAAAGACCCTAAAGGAGTAAATGATTTACTTGATAAATTTTATAAAAAAATAGAAAAATGCGCGTCCTAGTATCTCTTTTTTTAATTGGCATCTCATCGGTTTTATACTCCCAGTCCGACCCACAATTTTATACAGATAGTAAAGTCCGGACAAGGCGATTTGCAATTAGTACATATTCTCAACCCATGGTTTTATTTCGCAGGATAGGTGCGGATTTAAATGGTAATAGGCCTGAAGTAAATAATAGCTTTAGAACGGGGCCAAATTTAGATATTGGTTTCTCTATTGATTTTAATATCCGACCTCTAAGAGTAGGTATTGGTCTAGGGCATTCTTGGGTTAATTATTCAGTTGTCGAAGATGAGCCTTTATATTCAACTGATGGAATAATCAGGACTTCTGCTAGTTACATCAGTTTACCCTTTCGCGCAGGCCTTATTACCCCGTTAAATGATCTAGTAAATCTGGAGGTCTGGCCCCAAGTAATTTATCGTCAAGCGATATCATTTGAAAAGGATTGGCTGATTGATATGGCTCCAAATTATAGAGATATAATTTGGTCAGCGGGGATAAATATAGGATCCTCTATTACGCTTTCAGAATATTTGAAATGGACTATTATGGGAATCATGGACTATGGTTTCAATGATTTTGAGGAGCCTTCTGGAGATGGGATTTCAGAACTACCAATTTTCATTGGTTTAAGGACAGGAATTCGTTTGAGTATTTAAAGAGCCTCCAGTAACTTTTCTAAAGCGTAGCCGCGAGAACCTTTTATCCATATAAATTGACCTTGAATTTTTATTTTTTTTAGAGAATCAAGGGCTTCATTTGTGTTTCTGAATATTCGGTATGACTTTGGCATTCTTATTCCAAGAAATTCATTTCCAATAAACCATGCATTTAAAATATTTAATTCGGTAAACAAATCAACTATTTTTTGATGGTATTTTTTTGAGAAAGATCCTAGTTCGAGAAGCCCACCAGCAATATAAAAATGTGGCATTTCTTCATTAAGTTTTATTGAGTTTCGCAATGAAGCTTCCATACTAGACGGATTAGCATTGTATGCATCGAGGAAAATACTATTTCGCTTAGATTGTATAATTTGACCCCTATTATTTTGTGGTTTGTATGCCGATAAACCCGAAGCTATTTTTTTATCATCTATCCCAAATTGTCTAGCCATTGTTATTGTGGCTAAAATGTTTAACTCTTGATAAGAACCTGATAGATGGGTTGTGATCGTTTCTTTTCCAAATGAAGTTTTGACGAAGCCTTTTAGGCTGCTAAATTTGACATCTGAATCAAATTTGAGGGATTTTGAATTGCATTTTTCTATTGCAATAGGATCGGAAGGATTTATAAATGCTGTCCCCTGGTTTTTTTCTAAATGCTCATACAGCTCTGACTTACCTTTAATAACACCTTTAATTCCTCCAAACCCTTCTAGGTGAGCGAGCCCGAAATTAGTTACATATCCAAAATTCGGGAGGCATATCTCACATAGAGTTTTTATTTCACCAATATGATTTGCGCCCATCTCAACAATTGCAATATCATGATGATCTTTGATATTTAATAGAGTTAATGGGACACCGATATGATTATTTAGATTTCCTGAAGTGGCATATATAGAAAAACTTTTACGGAAAACACTAAATAATAATTCTTTCATCGTAGTTTTCCCATTACTACCAGTAATTGCAATTATAGTTTTTCCCCATTTTTTTCTATGATAAGAAGCAAAATTTTGTAGGTGGAGAAGAGCATCCGGAACCATGAAAACCTCACTTTGATCGGGGTCAATTTTTTTATCTAATTCGTCGATAACAATAGCAGAAGCGCCTTTATTTATAGCCTCAGCTGCATAATAATTCCCATTAAATGTATCTCCTTTTAATGCAAAAAAAATCTGCCCAGATCTCAGGATTCGAGAGTCTGTACAGATTCCTTTTTCTTCATCAAAGCGCTCGTAGAGGCTTTTCATTTTTTCCTATTTAGGCTGGTATCTTCTGAATTTTTCTTGTTTTGGATCTTTATTGCTTTTGTTGCGATTAGAATTATTGTTTTGGAAGCCAACTCGGTCCATAGCACATCTAAATCCAATAAAATCTGTCGATAAGTCTTGATCTAAATACCTTCGAGTTCCAGGTGATAGCCAATAGGCTCTGTCTTTCCAGGAGCCACCTTTGTATACTCTTGAACTATTTCCTATGAGAGTTGATTCACCATATTGATACATGGGGGCATCAGTTTCCGACACGCCACCTTTATCATAAACTATAGATGATTCAACATCCCCATCTACAAAATTTCTGTAATCACTTTTTTGATAATTTCTACGGTTGAGATTTTCTTCCTCGGTAACTTTTCTTATTGGTAATTGCCCTGGGAGACGAATCAGTGAACTGTCAGGTCCATATTGAGGTTCAGCCAAGACAGCCAACTCTCCTATTCCTTCGTAATTATCGTCAAAGGTTGTGAACTCATTCCCTCTAAAAGGTCTATGCTCTGCCATATCTGTACCCGATAATGGGCGATAAACATCAAGGACCCATTCAGCCACATTTCCAGCCATGTCATATAGCCCAAAATCATTAGGTGGGTAAAATCCTACTTGCATTGTAATATTCGCTTGGTCGTTTAAGTATCCTCCTATACCCATGTTATCTCCTCCTCCTCTTTTATAATTTGCTAGCATGTCTCCACGCCCTTGTTTTTCTCCCTCACGAACGCTAGAGCCATTCCATGTATATTTATTTCTATCAATGGTTCTGTTGTAGATCCGATTACCAATTTCAGCATACGCTGCATACTCCCATTCAGCCTCTGTTGGGAGACGATACTTTGGTAAGAGAATTCCGTCTTCAATTCTAGCAGGTCGGCCCTCTTTACCATAAACTTGTTGAGGAGAAATATCTTTTAGGCCTTTTTTGTTTTGCTGGGTATATTCTCCTTGACGATAGAGGTATACCTCAGTATTAAAATTTTGGTCATCAGCTTGATTGGCCATGACATTTAAAATTCCTTTATCAATTAAAATTTGCTCGTTCACACGGTCTGTTCTCCAAGAACAATATCGCATGGCTTGCTCCCATGAAACTCCTACAACAGGATAAAAGCTGAAAGCTGGATGTCTCAGGTAGTTCTCGACATAAGTCTCGTTTAATCCAAGTTTATCTCTCCATACCAAAGTGTCGGGCAGGGCAGAAGTGTAAATCTGTGGGTAATAGCCATAATCGTATACACGACGCAACCAATAGAGATATTCACGGTAGTCGGCATTGGTTACTTCATTCTCATCCATGTAAAATGATGCAACAGTCACCCTTGACGGAGTATTGTTCCAATCTCTCATGAAATCTTCTTCAACTCTACCCATGACATATGTTCCACCTTCAATAAAAACAAGTCCTGGACCAGTTTCTTGCCCTTTATAGTTTAAGTTGATTTGAAAACCACCATTTTTTTTGTCATTATATGACATACCAGTTGTGTTTGAAACAGTTTTTCCGCAACTAGCTAAAAGGAAAGCCGTGGCTGCTAAATAACAAATTATACCGCGAATTTTCATAGTTGAATGTTTAAATTAAAATTTTGGACACTTAATTGCATTGTATCGAGTTCGACGTGTTCGACAAGGGAATTGGTATGACATGGTTAATTCATGGGCGCCTCCCAAAGTATTTTTTAATGGCGAGATCGTGTAATCATATGAATAACCAAAAGTCCAAGGGACGTCGTTTGGGGCCAATCCAACAATAAACACTAAAGCATCAGGATTTGTACTTAAAACTCCCAAAGCCTGTCTGTAGCCTAAACCTCCAGTGATTAAACCCCTGTTAAATGACATTCCTGCCGTTAGTTGAGATGCTCCTCCTTGTGTTTGAAACACGATATTGGGTATCAAAAGATTATCGAGACTATTGTATAACCTTTTTCTTCCAATTGGAATTGTGCCTCCAACTTGAGCAGATACTTTGAGAGGTAAATTGTTTCCTGATAGGAAAGCTTCGTTTGGCTGTGTAACATGACTGGCAGTAATTCCAGCGTAGAAATTTTCTGTGAATCCAACTATTCCGAAGGATAAATCTAAGTGACTGTTTACAGTATTGTTTGGTTGGATTTCATTGGTGGGTTTTACAAATCCATAAAAAGGATCTATCTGATCTGGGAATGTTAAGCTTCCCCAATCTAGTGCTCTTTGGCGAAATGTTCCTTGCGCACCGAAAAGAATCGAGAATTTTCTAGAAACAGTCAGGTGGTAAGAGTATATTAGAGACGCTTCTGTAAGACTTAGTGCTCCATTTGCTGCTTCATCTTGAACGATTAAAACCCCAACACCTCCATTTAGGACATCGACGTATTGGTCAAAAGAAGCTGAGTAGGTTTGGTAAACTCCCAAAGTTGGGTACTGATTTCTGTAGTTGACATTAACTTTTGGACACTGCTTAACCCCAGCAAAAGCAGGGTTTAGGTAGAGTGGATTCGCATAGAATTGACTAAAGTGCGGGTCTTGCCCTCGGGCAGATGAAATCCCTAGAATAAAGAAAAAAACTACAAACAGGCGGTTAAATGCCATAGGTATACACTTTTTTAAGGAGTCACAAGTATACGATTTTCCTCGTTCTTTGAAGAAAAAAAGCCAAATTTGTGGTCAAATAATAACAAATTGACGTTTCAAACGTTTACAATGTAACCTAATTGAATAGAACGCAAAAATATAAACCATTTGCATAAATCGCGCCACTTTTTATTCAAGATTGTAGTTTTATCATCTCTATCTGGCCAATTATTTGGTCAAAATGATTCTTCAGTCTTACACAACGGTGCCTGGGCAAAAGTGGGTGTTACAGATCATGGAGTCTATTCTCTAACGCCGCAGGATTTGGAAACACTTGGTCTGGGTAGCTCCCCATTTGATTCTGAAAAAATCGGAATCCATGGTAGGACTTCAGGAATATTGCCAGAGGTTAATTCGGTAGAAAAGGAAGCTGATTTATTACCCCTACACATTTTAATTGAAGACGGTAATGATGGCGAATTTTCAGGTTCAGATAGGATTTACTTCTATGGTGAAAGTCCCCACAAATGGCAATTTAATCCGAATTCAAATGAATATGAATTCTCTAAAAATATCTACAGCGATGAGCAGATTTATTTTGTGACAAGCACCCAAGGTGGTGAACGAATTCAGTCCTCTCCGCAGTTTCTGGGTTCAGCTGAAACAATTAATCGCTACACGCATCTTTCGCACCATGAGATGGATGATCAAAATCTCGTTGGTAGCGGTAGGCAGTGGTTTGGGGAGCTTTTTGATTTCACCTTAAGCCGTGATATTAGTCTTGGTCTGGATGTACTTGATTCGCTCAGTGTAGCTCAATTTCAAGCGCGCGCAGTAGGTCGGTCTTCGGTTGCTGGAACTAAATTAGATTTGTCTTCCGGTCAAGGATTTATAGGTGCACTAACATTTGGAGCGGTGTCCTCTTCATCTGGAGCTGACTATGCAGATGCGTCATACTTAAAAGCGAATCAAACATTTATATCTGGGAATTGGGGTGTTATTAACCTAAGCTTTGATCGATCTGTTAACCCGAGTGCTTCAGCATGGCTGGATTATGTAAATGTGATTGCTGATTCACCATTTCGATGGAGGCAGAAGTCTATGGTTTGGAATTTCCCATCAATGGATACATCGGTAGTTCAAGCTAACCTGTCAACGGTGACAGGTGGTTTATTAGCAAATGGGCAAGTATGGAATGTTACAAATCCAGTATCGCCGACAAAAGTTCAACCACTCTCATTTACACAAAATGGAAATGCAACCTGGGGAATTAAAATGCCCGGCGATAGTGCTCAAAAAATTGCGATTTTTCAATTAGATAATACGGTCTCACCAAATCTTTTAGGTTCAATACCGAATCAAAATTTACGTGCATTAGAATCAATTGATTATGTTATTGTTTCGCCAGAGCATCTTTTATTAGAAGCTAAGAGGTTAGCTGAATTTCACAATCGTAATAGCGATTTAAGGACCATGGCAGTGGATGTTCAAAAAATTTATAATGAATTTTCCTCAGGTGTTCAAGATATAACGGCGATAAAAGATTTTTTAAGACACCTTTGGAAGAAGGCTTCTCAAGAAGAAGATAGACCTGAATTTCTATTACTTTTTGGTGACGCTTCATATGACTTCAAGAACCGTATAATTCCCAATACAAACCAAATTCCTATTTATCAAAGCCAAAAGAGTTTTTCTCTTTATTCATCTTTTTCAACCGATGATTTTTACGGATTTATGGATGATGATGAAGGAAATAATTTAAGAGCAAAAAAATTAGATTTGTGTATTGGTAGAATTCCTGTAAATACAATTTCTGAGGCCCAAAGTGTAGTAAATAAAATTTTATCCTATTCAGACCCCTCAAATTCTCGCGGGGCTTGGAGAAAAAAAGTATTATTTGTTTCTGATGATGTTGACGCAGGGTGGGAAGCTGTTTTGACCTCAATTCCTGACGCCATAGCACAACGAATAGATACGATGTATCCCTTTTTAGATGTTCAAAAGATGTATTCGGACAGCTATGAGCAAAAGTCAAGTAGTGGCAGTCAAAGTTATCCTGATTTAAGGTTAGAATTGATTCAAAATATTAATGACGGAAATTTAGTGACTGCTTATGTTGGGCATGGTGGTGAAGTGGGTTGGAGCTCGGAAAATATTCTTCAACTTAATGATACCAAAACTTTTAGTAATGGTAATCGTTTGCCGCTTTTTATTACGGTTACTTGCGAGTTTGCCAGGCTAGATGATCCATTAAGAACTTCAGCTGGAGAGCATCTTCTATTAAATCCATCAGGAGGTGCAATCGCATTATTATCAACCACAAGAATAGTTTATGTTGATGGAGCGTCGTTATTAAATGATTCTATTTTTCGTGTTGTATTTGAAAAAGAGAATAACCGATTTAAAACATTTGGTCAGATTCTTCGTAGTGCAAAAAATTCAACATATACCTCTGATAAGCTCAGGTTTTCCCTTCTTGGAGATCCAGCTCTAAGGCTTAATGTGCCAGAGCATAATATTATTTTAGATAGTCTGAACAGTAAATATTTAAATCCTGGAATTGATTCTTCTTTTAATCATATTTCTGATACTTTGAAAGCTCTCAGTTACAATAAAATATCTGGTCATATTGAAGACGGTAGCAATAATCAATTGCTTGGAGGTGTTAATGGTGAGATTCTCATTACGTTATTTGATAAGTCAATCGAGGAAAACACTTTAAGGAACGACAATGAGGGACCAGTTATAACCTTTGATCAAAGAAAAAATATTGCATACCGCGGAAAAGCAAAGATTCGAAATGGAAGATTTAGTGCTCAATGGATCATGCCACTAGATATCTCTTTAGACTTGGGTAAAGGTAAGTTTTCATATTATGCTGAATTTGATTCCTCGGATGCAGCTGGAAGTGATCAACGTATTTGGATTGGAGGAATTAATACTGAAGCACCCGTAGATATTGAGGGTCCTGTCATAAATATTTTTATGGACGACACAACATTTGTTTCAGGGGGCGTTACTGATCCTAACCCTTTGGGCATTGTCAAACTGATGGATGAAAATGGTATTAATACGATTGGTACAGGAATTGGTCATGACTTGATGGGATGTTTAGACAGTAATTGGAATGAGTCATTTTCTTTAAATTCCCGATATTCTTCAGATTTCAATACATATAAACGTGGAACTGCAACATGGCCATTTACAAATCTAGAAGATGGCCCTCATGAGTTTTTTGTTCGCGCATGGGACTCATACAATAACATATCGCAATCAAGCGTTGAGTTTTATGTGATTTCAAAAGATGATGTTCGTTTGGGTGATTTTCGCATTTACCCAAATCCTGGTTTTGGACCGTTTCAATTAGATGTCGAGCACAACTTAAAAGATGACAGTGTATCTGTGGTATGGTCTATACAGCATTCAAATGGAACTGTTGTTTATTCAGATCGATGGTTGGGAGTGGCTGAAGATGCAGTTTTAAATGCGAATCCCTGGACGGGTAGGAGTCACTCTGGTAATTTGCTTCCTGCTGGATGGTATATCGCTAGGGTTGACATTACGCGTTTGAGTGATGGTCAAAGTGTTCGTTCCGCTGAGCGAATAATATTGTTGAATTAGAGACTTATATTTGCGATTAAGAATGAAGACTAAAATTATAATTTTACTGGTAACAACGTTTTTCCTGAAACAAACGCTCAAAGCTCAAACTACTGCATTTGGAGATGAGCTGAATGTTGTCACTTCTGCCTTGCCGATGCTAGCCATTGGCCCAGATGCAAGAATGGGTGGGCTCGCTAATGCAGGGGTAGCAGCTTCACCAGATGCAAATGCTCTATTTTGGAATCCATCAAAGTTAGCTTTTATGGGTTCAGGGAACATGCAGGGAGGTATTTCATACACTCCTTGGCTGAGAAGATTGGTACCCGATGTTGAATTGATGTTTGCAAACGTAGCGATTGGCCTTGGAGACCGGGCGGGCATTGGAGCTAGCTTGAGATATTTTTCTTTAGGTGATATTACTTTCAGAAATGAACAGGGAGATGAGCAAGGAACCTACAGACCCTATGAAATGGCTCTTGATGTTGCATATGCATTGAAATTATCTGAAAATTGGTCAGCTGGAGTGGGTTTGCGATATGCTTTATCTGATTTAACACAAGGTCAAGTTGTAGGGAATCTTCAAACAAAGCCTGGGCAAACCGTTGCTACCGATGTCAGCTTTTATTACCAAGGCGAAGTTAATAATCTTCCTGATGGACAAAAAGGGCAGTGGTTAGGTGGTCTGAATATATCTAATATTGGAGCAAAAGTTAAGTACACAGAAAGTGGTGACGCAGATTTTATTCCCACAAATTTTAAAATGGGGGTAGGCTATAATTGGTCTTTGGATAAATACAATCGAGTTGTAGCATTGTTTGATATCAACAAACTCCTTGTTCCAACTCAGCCGAGAAGAGATTTAATGGATGAAGATGGTGATGGTGATCGAAATGAGATTTTACAAAATGGTGGAAAAGATGATAATGTTGGGGTGATCCAGGGTATAATTCAAAGCTGGGACCCAAGTGCAAAGCCCAATGGATCAAGGGAGCTTTTTCAAGAATTCATGTATAATTTTGGAGCAGAATATTGGTATGACAATAAATTTGCGGTTCGTGGAGGTTATCAACATGAGCACAGGAATAAGGGTAATCGTAGGTTTTTTACATTAGGTTTTGGACTTAGATATAGTTTACTAGGTCTTGATTTCGCCTATTTATTTCCTGCCGATCAAACTGTTAGATCTCCTTTAGAAAATACAATTAGATTTAGTGCTTTAATTGACTTGAATCAAATTTTAGATTGATTAAAATTTGAATAAGGCTTTGTTTCATATCTGGGCACTATTTTTGCCAATTGAATTATAGTTTAAATGGCAAAGAAAAAATTAACAAAGGAGATATACCTCAAGTGGTATGAAGATATGCTGTTGTGGCGGAAGTTTGAAGATATGTCGGCCGCACTCTACATACAGCAAAAAATTCGTGGTTTCTTGCACCTTTACAATGGACAAGAAGCTGTGCTCGCAGGTTCTATTTTAGCTATGGAGCCCGGTGATAAAATGATTACGGCATATCGTAACCATGTCCAGCCCATTGGCCTTGGAGTTGACCCAAAAAAAATAATGGCTGAATTGATGGGTAAAGTAACAGGTACCTCTCGTGGTAAAGGGGGTTCTATGCATATGTTTTCAAAAGATCATAATTTTTTTGGTGGTCATGGGATTGTTGGAGGTCAAATTCCTTTGGGTGCAGGCTTAGCTTTTGCAGATAAATACAGAGATAAAAATCATGTTACTTTAACCTATATGGGTGACGGGGCAGTACGTCAAGGCTCTTTGCATGAGACCTTTAATTTGGCTATGCTTTGGAATCTTCCTGTGGTTTTTATTTGTGAAAATAATGGTTATGCTATGGGTACGTCTGTTGAAAGAACTGCAAATCATAGTGAAATTTGGAAATTAGGTTTAGGGTATGAAATGCCTTGTGCAGCTGTAGATGGTATGGATCCAGCAGTTGTTTATTCAGCACTTCAAGAAGCTATAGATAGAGCTCGCTCAGGAGGAGGTCCAACTTTTTTAGAAATTAGAACATACAGATATAAAGGCCACTCGATGTCCGATGCTCAGCATTACAGAACAAAAGATGAAGTCGCAGAATACCAGAAAGTTGATCCTATCATAATCGTAAAGAAAATGATAGAAAAAAAGAAATGGCTAGATACAAAAGGTTTTGAAAAAATTGACTCGAAAGTAAAGTTATTAGTCGCTGATTGCGTTAAGTTTGGTGAAGATTCTCCATTCCCTGAGGCTCACGAATTATGGCAAGATATATATGTTCAAAATGATTATCCATTTATAAAGGAATAAGCTATGGCAACAGTAATTAATATGCCCAGATTAAGTGATACGATGACTGAAGGCGTCGTAGCAAAGTGGCACGTGAAAGTTGGTGATAAAATTTCGGAAGGAACATTGCTTGCGGAAATCGAAACTGATAAGGCTACTATGGATTTCGAGGCGTTTCCAGGTCAAGAAGGGACCCTTCTTTTCGCAGGAATTGATGAAGGGGCTTCTGCTCCTGTAGATTCAATTTTAGCAATTTTAGGAGAAGAAGGAGAGGATATTTCTTCTTACATGAGTAACGTTTCAAATGTATCAGAATCAAAGGAGAGTAGAGAGGATGAAGAGGTGAAACTTTCTCAAGCAACCCCATTGACAGAAAAGACATCCGTTGAGACTCCGGAAGAAAAAGAAGAATTGAATCATGAGCGCTTGAAAGCATCACCACTTGCAAAATCTCTTGCGAAAGAAAAAGGGATTGATATTACTGATGTTAGAGGTACTGGCGAGGGGGGAAGAATTATAAAACGAGATGTAGAAAGTCACCAAGTAATAACTTCGGTGTCACCGGTTGCTAAAAAATCACACTCGAGTTCTGGATATTCCGATGCTCCTATTAGTCAAATGCGAAAGACTATTGCAAAACGTTTGGCGGAAAGTAAGTTTACAGCTCCCCATTTTTATCTTACTATTTCTGTGGATATGGACGCAGCAATAGATGCAAGAAAGGTGTTAAATTTAGATAGTGATATTAAAATATCATTTAATGACTTAGTTGTAAAGGCAGTATCTCAGGCTTTAAAAAGACATCCAGAGGTAAATAGCTCTTGGCTAGGAGATATAATTAGAACGAATTATGATATTAATGTCGGAGTTGCCGTTGCCGTTGAAGATGGTTTGCTTGTTCCTGTTGTTAAAAATGCTGATGTAAAAAATCTTGAAGCAATCTCAAATGAGATCAAGGATTTTGCATTTAGAGCGAAAAATAAAGAACTTCAGCCTTCAGACTGGGAAGGAAATACTTTTACAATTTCTAATCTTGGAATGTTTGGAATTGATCAATTTACTGCAATTGTGAACCCCCCTGACAGCTGTATTCTCGCAGTAGGTGGCATCCAGTCTATTCCTGTAGTTAAGAATGGTGAGGTCGTTCCGGGAAATATTATGAAGCTAACCTTGAGCTGTGATCATCGTGTAGTAGATGGTGCAAAAGGTTCGGCATTCCTAAATACTTTAAAGAATTTCTTAGAGGCTCCTGTTAAAATGATGCTTTAAGCATTTTCAAAAAAA
>CESO01095505.1_pt1 | contig 36936 bp, 41 predicted proteins | sample 356341 | NCBI WGS metagenome assembly CESO01 (sample SAMEA2621812, study PRJEB7988) | marine metagenome | biome: marine biome (ENVO:00000447); feature: deep chlorophyll maximum layer (ENVO:xxxxxxxx); material: "saline water (ENVO:00002010), including plankton (ENVO:xxxxxxxx)" | depth 35 m | reverse complement strand
TTTTTTCCTTATTAATATGATGAAAGAAACTAGAATCGCTGTTGATGCCATGGGAGGTGATGGCGGCCCTAAGGTAATAATGCCTTCTATAAAAGATTTTCTTTCAGATAATAATGAAGTAAATATTGATGTATACGGCGATCAAGAAAAAATCTCTAGGTACCTAGGGATATTCGATAAAACTGTTGTTAATGAGAGACTTAAAATCATACATACATCAGAAGAAGTTTTAAGTGAAGATTCTCCTTCCCATGCACTTCGACATAAGAAAAATTCATCAATGAGCATGGCAATACAATCTGTCAAAGATAAAAAAGCTCAAGCATGCGTTAGCGCAGGCAACACAGGCGCACTAATGGCAATTTCAAGATTTATCTTGGGAACTTTAGATGGGATAGACAGACCTGCAATAGAAAGTATGCTTCCATCATTAAGTGGTCATACTCATGTTTTAGACTTGGGTGCAAATATTGATTGTAAATCTGAACATTTATATCAATTTGCAGTTATGGGATCTGTTTTATCAATGGTATTGGATGAAAAAGTTAATCCTAGCGTAGGATTACTAAACGTAGGCGAAGAAAATATTAAAGGAAATATACAGGTAAAAGAGGCTCATGATTTGTTGCAAAATAAAAAATTAAATTACGTTGGCTTTGTAGAGGGTGATGATATATTTTGTGGTAATATTGATGTGATTGTCTGTGATGGATTTGTAGGGAATATTGCTTTAAAAACAAGTGAAGGGATTGCAAAATTTATATCTTCAAAACTTAAGGATGAATTCAAAAAAAATATGTTTACAAAAATGGCTGGTATTTCTTCAATGAAAGTTCTTAATTCTTTCAAGAAAGTAGTAGACCCCAGGGGTTATAATGGCGCAAGTTTACTTGGTCTTAAAGGCATAATAATAAAAAGTCATGGAGGTGCTGACTCTTTTGCATTTCATAACTCATTACAAATTGCTTTAAAAGAGCTTAAAAAGGATGTGCCTTCTTGTATAGATAAAAAATTAAAAGAAATATTAGGTTAATTATTATGTACTCTAAAATTATTGGAACTGGCGGCTATCTACCAAATAAAATTCTTACAAACAAAGATTTAGAGTCGATCGTTGATACTACAGATGACTGGATAGTTGAAAGAACCGGTATCAAGCAAAGACATATTTCAGAGCCTAGTGAAACTACTTCATCAATGGCTACAAAAGCTTCAATTGAGGCTATTAAAAATGCAAAAATAAATAATTCTGATATAGATTTAATAATTGTAGCTACAACAACACCTGATATGGTTTTTCCAAGCACTGCTTGCATAGTACAAAATAATTTAAATATTAAAGCACCTGCTTTTGATGTCCAGGCTGCATGCACTGGTTTTATATACGCGATGAGCATCGCTGATAATTTTATCAAAACCGGCTCATGTAAAAATATACTAATCATAGGGGCAGAAAAATATTCAAATTTATTAGATTGGAGCGATAGATCCACTTGTGTTTTATTTGGCGACGGTGCAGGGGCACTAATTTTATCTGCTAATTCAGAAGAGGGTATAATTTCTACTCATATTCATGCTGATGGGCAATATAATAATTTACTAGATGTGAAAGATGATCATATTAGAATGAAAGGAAATGAGGTTTTCAAAGTAGCAGTAAATACTTTAAGTAAATTAGTTGATGAAACATTAGAAAAAAATAATATGAAGAAAAACGACATAGATTGGTTGGTTCCACACCAAGCAAATTTAAGAATCATTAAAGCTGCAGCAAAAAAATTATCAATGTCATTGGACCAAGTTGTTGTAACGGTTGATGATCATGCAAACACTTCAGCGGCATCAATCCCATTAGCTTTTGATCAGGCAGTTAGAGATGGAAGAATAAAGAATGATCAAGTAGTATTATTAGAAGCATTTGGAAGTGGTTTTACATGGGGTTCAGTATTACTTAGGTATTAAATTGATAGATATAAAAGATATTAAGCACAGCTTAAAAAATATGACATCAAATCCTGGTGTTTACAAGATGTATAACGAGGATAATATTGTTATTTATGTTGGAAAAGCAAAGAATCTAAAAAAAAGAGTATCTTCATATTTCAGACAAGGCAATCATTCTACTAGAATAAAAAGAATGATAAGTTTAATTAGAAAACTTGATGTAACAATTACTAAGTCAGAAGCTGATGCGCTTCTTTTAGAAAATATCCAAATTAAAAAATATAGACCAAAATTCAACATATTATTAAGAGATGATAAATCTTACCCATATATCTATGTTGATACACAACATGAATTTCCAAGATTAAGTTTTTACAGAGGAAAAAGAAAAAAAAATGGAAAATTTTTTGGTCCATATTCAAATGTATATGCCGTAAGAGAAGCATTAAACACATTGCAAAAACTTTTTAAAGTAAGGCAGTGTAGTGATTCTTTTTTCAATAATAGATCAAGACCATGTCTTCAATATCAAATTGAAAGATGCTCGGCTCCATGTGTAAAATTAATAGATAAAAGTGATTATGTAGTTGATATAAATATGTCAATGAAATTTCTAGATGGTAAAAATAATGAAATTATTGAGGCATTGATAAAAAAAATGGAAAATGCTTCAAATAGTTTGAAGTATGAAGTTGCTGCTAATTATAGAGATCAAATCGAGGCATTAAGACATACGTGTGAGCAAAGTATAGTTAGTGGTGAAAAGGGCGATGTAGACGTCATATCAGTATTTATTAAGTCAGCAACTGCCTGCATTCAAGTTTTTAATATTAGGAATGGAGTAAATTTTGGTAACGAAACTTTTTTTCCAGACATAGATGAAACAATAAATGAAAGTACATTAATTAGCATATTTATTGGTCAATATTATATGTCAAAGCAAATACCAAAGGAAATCATTTTAAATAAAATTACTAAAGACAAAAAGATTCTAGAGTTTATTTTATCAAAAAAGAAAGAATCAAAAGTAACTATTACAAATAATGTGAGAGGTTTGAGACAAAAATGGGTGGAGATTGCAGAAAAAAATACTTTATCATCGATTGATACAAAAATTCTTAGCAAGAAAAATATGTTCAATAGATTTCAAGCATTGCAGAATGTTTTTAATTTAAGTGAGGTTCCTAAAAAACTTGAATGTTTTGACGTAAGTCATACTTTTGGAGAAGAGACGGTAGCATCATGTGTATCTTTTTCAATAGAAGGCCCACAAAAAAAAGATTATAGAAAATTTAATATTAAAAGTACAAAAATTGGCGATGATTACATTGCAATGAAAGAGGCGCTTACTAGACATTTTTCACGATTAAAAAAAAGCGACTTATCATTACCTGACATATGTTTTATTGACGGCGGTTTAGGACAAGTTAATATAGCTTTAAAAGTTATGGAGGATTTACAAATTTCCACAGTGAATATTATTGGTGTCTCAAAAGGCAAAGCTAGAAAAGCAGGTGATGAAACAATAATATTTGACTCAGGTAAAAGCAAAATAAATTTAGAAAAAAACTCACTTGCATCTCATCTTATTCAGCAGATTAGAGATGAGGCTCACAGATTTGCAATTACTGGGCATAGAAAAAAAAGAGATAAAAATAGATTTAAGTCGCCCCTTGAAGAAATACCAGGTTTGGGGCCAAAGAGAAAGCAAATATTATTAAAACATTTTGGTGGGCTTCAAGGTTTAATCAATGCAGGAGAAGATGAAATAAAAAAAATCCCTGGAATTAACAAAACTTTAGCAGAAGCTATATACTGTAGGTTTCACAATAATTAAAAATGAATATTGCAAACACAATAACTAGCGTAAGAATAATTTTAATTCCGATCATGGCATTATTATTTTTTTTACATTCTGATGGGCCAAAATATTATGTTACGTTTGTCTTTATTATTGCCGCAATTTCTGATTATCTTGACGGTTATTTAGCAAGAAAAATGAATCAAGTTTCAAAGCTTGGGAAATTTTTGGATCCAGTAGCTGATAAATTATTAGTTATAACTTCTTTATTGCTTATCTTAAATGAGAATAATAATTTAATAATTTTTATACCAATATGTATTATTGTTCTTAGAGAGATGATAGTATCTGCTCTAAGAGAATGGGTGCTACTTGAAAGCTTTAGTAAACCTTTAGATGTAAATAAATATGGAAAGTTTAAAACATTGTTTCAAATGTTATCTATTGGTTTTTTGCTTTTTAATGGAACTGTATTTACAATTAGCACATATATGATTGGCTTGTATGGGATTTATATAGCAGCCTTTCTATCTTTAGTTTCTATGATAATATATTTAAAAGATGTTATTAAGTCATAGATTTATGTGCGGGAATAGCTCATCTGGTAGAGCGCAACCTTGCCAAGGTTGAGGTAGCGAGTTCGAGCCTCGTTTCCCGCTCCATAAATATTTGATAGTGGCTGAGTGGCAGAGTGGTTATGCTGCGGTCTGCAAAACCGTTTACGCCGGTTCAATTCCGACCTCAGCCTCCATTAAACAAAATAGGTAAACATTATGCGAAACTTATATGATTATCCAATTGGAAAAAATTCACCTAATGAATTTAATATTATTATTGAAGTTCCCCAAGGAAGTAATAATAAATATGAATATAATTCAGAACACGATATATTTCAGCTTGATAGAGTGTTATATAGCTCTGTTCATTATCCAGGATGCTATGGTTTTATACCTCAAACATTAGGAGGTGATGGAGATCCTCTTGATGCAGTTGTTTTGACAGGCGAACCAATTATTACAGGGGCTGTTTTAAATGCTCGACCAGTTGGTTATTTGAAGATGACTGATGATAAAGGCCAAGATGAAAAAATATTAGCTGTGCCAGTAGATGATCCACGATTTAACGAAAGAAGATCTCTTAAAGATATTAGAAAGCATGTGTTATTAGAAATTGAACATTTCTTTCAAATTTATAAAGATCTTGAAAATAAATTTGTTGAGATTGATAAATGGTACGATCTTGAGGAAGCTAAAAAACTTATAGTAGAATCACACAGTAATTACAAAAAGTAATTAGCTGGCAATAAAAAAAATATTACCAGCTAAATAATTAATTACACAGTGGCCTTATATATATTTTCTGGCTCTTGTTCGCCTTGCCACAATAGTTCGTAGCCAAGTTCTTTAGCTTCGTCGCAAAACTCAACTAAATTACTAAATAACTTTTTAAAAGTCTCATGAGAATGGCTTTTTTCGTGTTCTTTAAAAGAGTCCCAATATGTAACTATAGCTATATGATTTCCTTCTTCGCCATAGTCACCAACACTTCCTTCGTCACTTATAAAACCAGAATATTTGAAAACTTGACCTGCTTTAAATCCGGGGTAGTTATTTTTAACAACAAAACACATCTCGCCGATTAATCCTTCTACATCTTCTATTGTTACATTTTTCTTTAATTTTACAATATTGAAAAGCATTACTGAATCATAAGGTATACTAATTTTGTCAAACATATTATTACTCCATGTAATTAAAATGTGACCACTCTTAAACTTATACTAATACTTTAATTAATTAATTATATATCTCTAATTCGGTATATAATAATTTACTTATATTTTGCATATACTATTGGATATTTATAAGCTAAAACACATTTACTTACTATACTAGTTTGTGAAAATGTTTATAATGTCCGCAGGATAGCCCAGGTGGCGAAATTGGTAGACGCAAGGGACTTAAAATCCCTCGGTAGAAATACCGTGCCGGTTCGACTCCGGCCCTGGGCACCACATGTTTACAGTATAAATTTTAAGTTAGATCATATATTTATAGTTATTTTTTAATATTATTATTAGTTAAAAATAAATATTAATTATGAATAGTTTATATATATATAAAAATTTGCTAAATTTGTCTTATATTTTATCTTATACTCAAACTTGAGAATAAAATAATGCATAGGTTAATAATTTTATTATAAGGAAGTAAAATGTCTGAGAAAATAAATGTAATGGTTACAACTGAGAATATGGAAAAAATGCAAATGGCTGCAATGGTAGCTTCTGTAGGAGCTGTTAGTGGTAATGATGTATCTGTATTTCTTTCTATGAATGCTCTTAAATATTTCCTTAAAGGAAATGATCATAAAGCCCCAGTTGAAGGCGATATGGGTAAAAAAATGCTTGAGAAAAATGTACCGCCTTTTTTAGAGCTTTTTGAACAAGCTGTAGAACTTGGTGATGCGAAAATATTTCCATGTTCAATGGCGATGGATATGTTAGAAATTAAGTCTGAAGATTTGTTTGACTACGTTGGTGAACCAATGGGTTTAACTAAATTTATCAGTGATGTTAATCAAGGACAAGTTTGGTCTTTTTAAATTAAAGGAAATATTATGTCAGATAGAATATTAGTTGATGCAAAAAATACATTTTGCCCAGGACCTCTAATGGAGTTAATCTCGAATATGAAGATGGCTGATGTTGGAGCTGAGCTAGAACTCTTATCAACAGACGAGGGTTCAGCAGCAGATATCCCTGAGTGGGTTAATAAGGTTGGGCACGAAATAATAGATAGCTTTACAGAAGACGATGTTTTGCATATTGTAGTAAAGAAAATAAAGTAAATTTAAAGATAGGAGTACGTAATGCATATATTAGTAGTTGGTGGAGGAATGGGCGGAACAATTCTTGCGAATAATCTTGCTAGAAGACTTTCCGGCGAATTAGAACAAGGATCATCAAAAATCACAATGTTATCAGCGTCTGATAAGCACATGTATCAGCCAGGTTTGCTTTATGTAGCTGTCGGAAAAATGTCTACAAGTGAACTTTATAGAGACCAAAAAAGCTTGCTAGAACCTTCAATAGATTTTCATGTAGATCCAGTTGAAAAATTTGATCTTGATAATAATTCAGTTACAACTAAGAGTGGGAAGAAGATTTCCTACGATATTATTTGTATTGCTACAGGATCAAGAGGTAACGCTGCAGGTATTCCAGGCTTAGCTGAGAATGCTTGTCAGTTCTACACCGAAGCAGATGCGTTAGCGATGTATAAAAAATTACAAAAATTTGAGGGCGGTAAAGTTGTTGTTGCAACCGGAGTTCCTCATAAATGCCCAATGTCTCCTTTAGAAATAACATTTTTCCTAATTGATTATTTCAAAAAAAGAGGGATTTGGGACAAAGTTGACCTTCATTACACATATCCAATCGGCAGGGTTCATAGTTTAGAGCCTGTAGCGAATTGGGCAGCGCCAGAATTTGATAAAGAGGGTGTGACTTATGAAACACTTTTCAATATGAAAGAAGTGGTGCCAGGAAAAGTAATAAGCGAAGAAGACAGTTCTGCAGAATTTGATTTATTAGTTACAGTCCCACCTCATAAAGGTATGCAAGTTATAGAAGATAATGAACTTGGTAAAGGTGGTTTTATCCCAACTGATAAGAAGAAATTAAATATGGAAGGCAGAGATAATGTATTTGTTCTTGGTGATACAACGAACCTCCCTATTAGTAAAGCTGGTTCAACAGCTCACTTTGAAGCCGAAGCACTTGGTGAAAATATCGCAGCTTTAGTTCAACAAGGTGAGCCAGTAAGAGATTACGATGGAAAAGTGTTCTGCTTTATTGAAGCTGGAGATGGTAAGGCAACGTATGCAATGTTTGACTATAATAATCCGCCAAACCCTCAAGCACCAACATCAGGTTTGCATTGGTTTAAAACAGCATACAATAGAATGTACTGGGCAAGTGCTAGAGGAATAATATAACAATAAAAGGGTAAAATTATGAGCAGCGAAATAAGTATACAACAACAAGTTGATAGATTTATGCAAGGTGCAGGGGATGCGCTAACAGACGATACAGTTGCAAGACTAGGTTTTATGATGAACGAGCTATTAATAATAGCTGATAGGGTCACAAGAAATAAAAACATCATGAAACTTTTAGAAATGTCAGAAAGTAAAGATTTTGCAAAAATGTTAGATGCCTTATCTGTAGCATTTGATTCCTACAAAGAATCTCCTAGGACTTCCGGTGGTATTGGTGGGATGCTAAAAGTCATGGGCGACCCTGATGTTCAAGGAGCTTTAAAACTTTTAGGTAATTTTAGTAAAGAACTTAATAAGTAATTACTATAATTTAAATAAAATTAAAGAGACATAATGTTTGAAAAAAATATCAAATCGATAGATATTCAAACTTATACTGTCTCTTTAATAATTTTGGGAGTTTGTCTTTTAAGATCATTCACTTTTATTAATAATTTTAGCCCAGTTATAGCTCTAGCAATTTTTGGAGCCTTGCATTATAAAAAAAAATCATTAGCTTATATTTTGCCTCTAGCTTCACTATGGTTTAGTGACCTTCTTATAAATAATCTTAGATATGTTTTGTCAGATGAGTTCACATGGTTTTACAAAGGGTTTTTTTGGCAATATATTTCTTATTTAATTATCATATTTTTGTGTATTAAATTTAATAACAATAAAATAAATATAAGTAAAATTTTTATAACAGCAATATTCTCAAGTTTTATTTTTTTTATTATTTCAAATTTCGGATACTGGTTAAGTTCAGAATTATATGAAAAAAATTTGTTTGGTTTGATAAGCTGCTATATAGCTGCAATACCATTTTACAAAGGGACAATTTTAGGGGCTTTATTTTATACCCCATTATTTTTTGCTTTTTATTATTTATTACAAAAAAAGATTAATATTTTAAAAATTGATAAATTAAAATATGAATAATATTTATAGAGATTTTTTATAATAATAATATATAATATATTTACTAAGTATTATATTTCAATGAGTGGAAAAATTTTTATCACACGGGAGGTGAGTGATGAGTAGTGAATTTAATAATAACGATATAATTGATGAGGCTGTAATAGGTCAACACGCACCAGACTTCAAAGCAACTGCAGTTGTAAATGGCCAGTTTAAAGAAGTTAATCTTTCTGATTATAAAGGAAAATATGTCGTATTATTTTTCTATCCTTTAGATTTTACTTTTGTATGCCCAACAGAAATTACTGGGTTTAATGACAGATATGATGATTTTAAAAATTTAGATACAGAAATTCTAGGGGTTTCCGTTGATAGTCAATTTTCACATTTGAAATGGATTCAGACACCTAAAAACCAAGGCGGATTAGGTCAATTAGATTATCCTTTAGTATCTGATTTAACGAAAGAAATTAGCTATAAATATGGTGTGCTAATGGATGATTCTATATCTACAAGAGGCTTATTTATCATTGATGCTGAAGGTGTAATACAGCATGTCACAATTAATAATCTTCCGGTAGGGCGAAATGTTGATGAGACGTTGAGGTTGATATCAGCTTTTAAACACGTTCAAGCAAACCCTAATGAGGTTTGCCCTATGAACTGGACACCAGGAGATAAAACTATGAATCCTGATCCAGAAAAATCACAGGAATATTTTAAAGATTTAAAATAAATAACATCAAATAAAAATTCTAAACTATTGATTTTAATAGTTTAGTTTTCTTATTTATATTAGAATTTTATAAAATTATCATAATAAGATATACAAATAATATTATAAATAATTTTTATAAGACTAATAAATTTAATCTATTATAATGTAATAACTAGTAACTTAATTGGAAAAAAATTCATGTCGGTTAAACAGGACAAGTTAACTTTTAAAAAAGATTTATTTAGCAACAATGCTAGTAAATTACCAAAGTTTGAAAATCATGATAAGCAAACTCAAAAAAACACAACGTGCTATATGTGCGCGTGCAGATGCGGTATTAAGGTAACTTTAGAAAATAATAAAATTCGTTATATCCAGGGTGAACCGACACATCCAGTGAACAAGGGAGTTCTTTGCGCAAAAGGTAATGCTGGCATAATGAAGCAGATTTCTCCAGCTAGATTAAGACAACCTATGATGAGAAAACCTGGTGCTGAGAGAGGCACAAGCGAATTTGTTCCAATCAGTTGGGATGATGCTTTAGATATGCTTACAGAAAGATTAAGCAAAATAAGGGAAACAGATCCAAAAAAACTAGCTTTCTTTACTGGAAGAGACCAAATGCAAGCTTTGACAGGCTTGTGGGCACAACAATTTGGAACCATAAACTGGGCAGCCCATGGTGGTTTTTGTTCCGTAAATATGGCTGCTGCCGGATTGTATACTACTGGATTCTCTTTTTGGGAATTTGGAGACCCAGATTGGGAAAAAACAAAATACTTTATGCTTTGGGGCGTCGCTGAAGATCATGCATCAAATCCAATAAAGATGGGTCTAAATAGATTAAAAGAACGTGGAGGAAAATTTGTAGCTGTCAATCCTGTAAGAACTGGTTACCAGGCTATTGCAGATGAATGGATTCCAATCAAGCCTGGAACAGATGCAATGTTAGCTCTATCACTAATACACGTTCTTCTAAAAAATGAATTATTTGACTGGGAGTTCTTAGTTAGATATACCAATGCACATTATCTTGTTGTTGATACTCCTAGAAAAAAAGGTGACGGCTTATTTATCAGAAATGAAAAAGGCGTGCCTCAATCATGGGATTTAGAGAAAGATTGTTTAGTAAATGCTACAGATCCAAAAATCAAACCAGCTTTATTAGGTAATTTTAAATCTCCAGAAGGGACTCCCGTTAAAACTGCATTTACGATAATGACAGAAAGATATATGAGTGATGAGTATTCCCCGGAGAACGCAAGTAAGGTTTGCGGAGTTCCAGCAAAACAAATTGAAAAAATAGCATTAGAGTTAGCACATGTTGCTTTTAAGGAATCAATAGAAGTTGAAACCGAATGGACAGACTGGACAGGAAGAAAACATGATAAATTTATAGGGAGGCCAGTCTCAATGCATGCTATGAGAGGTATATCTGCTCATTCAAATGGATTCCAAGCGTGCAGAGCAATTCATTTTTTACAGGTCTTACTGGGCTCAGTGGATTGCCCGGGAGGACATCTAGCAAAACCACCATACCCTAAACATGTCGCTCCCCCAATAAAACCTGGAAAAAAAGTTGTTCCTGGGCAGCCCTTAGAAAGTTTCCCTTTAGGGTTCCCAACTGAGCCAGAAGATCTTGCTATAGATGATGATGGAAATCCATTGAGAATTGATAAGGCTTATTCTTGGGAGGCACCAATTGCAAATCACGGTTTAATGCATATGGCAATAACAAATGCCGTTGCAGGTGATCCTTACGAGATAGATACTATGATTTTCTTTATGGCGAATATGGCTTGGAACTCAACCATGAACACCACTAAGATGAGAGAAAACCTTTGCGCAAAAAATGCAGATGGAGAATATAAAATTCCGTTTCTTGTAGTTTGCGATGCATTTGATTCAGAAACAGTTGGCTATGCTGATCTAGTTATACCTGATACAACATATTTAGAGAGGTACGATACCATATCAATATTAGATCGACCAATATCTGAGCCACATGCAGTATGTGATTCTATTAGAGCTCCAATCTTAGAGCCTGATAGAGATGTGAGACCTTGGCAAACTGTTTTAGTAGAGCTTGCAAGTAGATTAAAATTTCCTGCATTTACCAAAGAAAATGGTGACAGAAAATTTAAGGATTATAAAGATTTTATAATTAATTTTGAAAAAGCTCCAGGCATTGGCTTTTTAGCAGGTTGGCGTGGTGAAAATGGAGAAAATAGTTTAAAAGGAAAGCCTAATCCGAATCAGTGGGAAAAATATATTGAGAACAAATGTTTCTTTGAATACAAATTAGCTGATCATCATAAATATTTTCGAGGCGCAAATAAAGACTATTTGGAGTTTGCAAAAAAATCTGGTTTTAATGCTTCGAGTGATCCAATTATTATTGAGTTATATTCAGAAAAACTACAGAAATTTAAATTAGCAGGAATGGGGCTTTACGATGGTCCTCAGCCAAAAAAAGAAAGAGATCAGTTTAGATTATCAAGATTTTTTGATCCTATCCCAGAATATTATATTCCTTTAGAGCATAGATGTACTTTCTCTAAAGCTTTTCCTTTTTATGCAATTACTCAAAGACCAATGTTTATGTACCACTCTTGGGATTCTCAGAATGCGTGGTTAAGACAATTGCAAGCTCATAACTACATGCATATGAATAAAGAAAAAGGAGAAGAGTTAGGAATTGAAGATTTGTCTTGGGTGTGGGTAGAGTCAAATACCGGAAAGATCAAAGTTCAAGTAAAATTAATGGAAGGGTGTCAGAGCGACACACTATGGACTTGGAATGCTATCGGTAAACAAAAAGGTAAATGGGGTTTATCAGATGATGCAAATGAATCTACCAAAGGTTTTTTAATGAATCATTTGATTAATGAGCATTTACCTTGCGCAGATACTGGAAGCCCAGTTACAAACTCTGATCCTATAACTGGCCAAGCTGCATGGTACGACTTAAAAGTTAATGTATATCCTGCGGGCCCTGATGAGCAGTTTGGTGTGTACCCTAATTTTGAAGCGGCTTCAAAGCTTCCTGGAAGTCCGGAAACAAACGATATTCTTAGATACAACACAAAGAAACCAGTAAGACTATCTAGGTCAATAATTGATATTTTAACTAAAGGTGGGTTTGAAAAATGAGACTAGGACTCGTAGTAGATTTAGATAAATGTGTTGGTTGCAACGCATGTGCAATTGCTTGTAAACAGTGGAACACTTCTGGAACTTCTGGATCTTTAACTGACTATAGACCTTACGGCCCTGACCCAAGTGGAGTATTTTTTAATAGGATAAGACATTATGAAACTGGAACGTATCCAGAAAATAAAACTGTACACTTTCCGATGTCATGCATGCATTGCGAAGAAGCGGCATGTGTAACTGTTTGCCCAACAGGCGCATCCTACAAACGAGAAGAAGATGGTATTGTTTTAGTTGATCCCGAAAAATGCATGGGATGTAATTATTGTGCATGGGCTTGTCCTTACGGAGCAAGAGAACTTGATAGAGAAGAAGGCATTATGAAAAAATGTACCTTGTGCGTAGATAGAATTTATGATGAGAATTTACCAAAAGAAGAGCGTAAACCTGCGTGCGTAATGACTTGTCCCACAACAGCAAGATATTTTGGAGATTTTGATGATCCAAATTCTGAAGTTTCACTTGCATCTAAAAAAAGAGAAGGGCAAGAATTATTTCCTGAATTAGGATACAAACCAGTAAATCAGTATTTATCACCAAGAAAAAAAGTAGAAACAAAACAGCACGAAACAAAAGAACCGAGTTTAGTTAAACAAGTCAAAGACTGGGTTAACCAAGTTGTTGAATTATAAGGAGACGTAATGCATCCAGCATTTTCAGTAATTTTTTTCACAGTAACATCAGGAGCAGGTTATGGGTTAATTGCATTATTGGGACTTTTTCAATTTTTGCATTTTGGTATTTTTTTAGATAAAAATACTTTTTTTATTTCTGCTCTAATAGCTTTCTTATTATTTACAATGGGATTAATATCATCCACTTTTCATTTGGCAAATCCAAAAAATGCTTGGAGAGCTTTCATGAGATTTAGAACTTCATGGTTAGCTCGAGAAGGACTTTTGGCAATACTATTCTATCCATTTTTATTTTTATATCTATATCTAACGTACATCGATTATCAAATTGCCAATTTTATTTTGATGCAGACTTATAGTTTTGCTATTTTTATATTTGCAATTGTAATAATTTATTGCACAGGAATGATTTACGCATGTTTAAAAACAATACCTCAATGGAATACTCTTTGGACACCTGTAAATTATATTTCTATAGGTGTATTTTTAGGTAGTCTAATTTTCTTTTTTATATTAGATTTTTTTAATTATGAGGTTGACCCTTATAAATTTTATTTATTGTTAGCTATAGCGTTTGCTTTTTTTATGAAACTAATATATTACTTTCGTATTAGAGAGCCCAGACATAATATTGGTCAAGCTACAAATGCGGCTATAAAACTTAAGGATACAAATGTAAGATTGCTTGATGTTGGCCATACTGGTAGCACATTTTTGACAGATGAATTTGGATACAAAGTTGCCAGCAGAAAACTTCTTAAAATCAAATTATTTGCTATAATCAGCGGTTTTTTTATACCTTTTCTTTTGGTTTATATTCACAGTTTTATTTACGAAAATCTTATATTTTGTTTAACGGCAATTTTTCTAGCTTTTATAGGTATGGTTGCGGAGAGGTGGTTGTTTTTTGCCCAAGCCAAACATGTTGTAAATCTTTATCATGGGTCACAAAATGTATAGTTTTTTTTAATTCAAGATATTGTATGCTGTATTATAAATATTAAGATCCTAATACAATCTCATCGAGAATATTAATATTATACTTATATATAACAATCAGAGACTTATATGATATACATAAAATTATTTTTAGCTTCTTTCGCAACATTTTTAGTTCTTGACGCAATTTGGTTAGGACTTATAGCGCGTAGTTTTTATGCTAAACACCTTTCTTTGTATCTTACAGATAATGTTATATGGTCTTCGGCCCTAATTTTTTATGTTATTTTTAATATTGGTCTACTATTATTTGTAATTTTGCCTTCCATTGAAAAAAACTCATATACTAATTTGGTTATTTATTCGCTTCTTTATGGGTTAGTAACTTTTTCTACCTACGACTTAACGAATTTGGCCACTATTAAAGATTGGCCAGTATTGGTAAGCATAGTAGATATTGCGTATGGAATGTTTGTGGCATTTTCGGCAGGTACTGCTGCATTTTATGCTAATAAATACTTGTTCTAAATTTTTATGTAATCTAATTATACCTTATATTATAGCCATTTAGGCCTTGCTAATAGATATATAAAAAAGTATTATTTTTGTATGAGATACTTAATAATATTTATAGTTTTTTTTCTTACATCGATAAATGCAATTGCTTTGGAACAAAGAGCAAATGATAGTTCTGTGCAAATAGATTGCTTAAAATCAAGTAAAAAACATCATCTAGGTAGCGCGCGAAGTAAAAACTTTCCTCAATCTAGGGTGAAAGATAATTATTATAATTGTCTAGAGCAGTCTAAAAAAATAGTGAAAGTAAAAGAAACGTCTACACCATCATCAAAAGTTAATACTGGCGCAGCCGTTTTACTTAATCCAGTGGGGGCAGCATATTGGCTTTTAGATAAAATTGTTAACACAGGTGTTGATAAAACTATAAATAAATAAAAACACTTAAAACTATAAGAACAGATATGTCTATTTCATAGCTTTAAAAATCTTTAATATAATATGATTGAAATTAAAAATTTACATAAAAAGTATGACAATACTATTGTAGTAAATAATTTGTCTTTGAATGTAGGTAAGGGAGAGGTTTTAGGATTTCTTGGTCCTAATGGTGCTGGTAAATCTACAACTATGAAAATGATTACTGGTTTTATAGAACCTACGAGTGGAGATATAAAAATTAAAGGTTTTTCAGTTAAAGATACAGCATATGAAATAAAAAAATCTATAGGTTATTTGCCAGAAGGCGCTCCGCTATATGGGGAAATGATAACAAAAGACTTCTTAGAATTTATAGCAAAGATTAGAGGTGTTGAGAAGAATAGCATTGCTCAATCAATGGAATTGGTAATAGAGAGCTTATCTTTAAAAGATGTTTTAAATAAAAGAATAGAGCATCTATCAAAAGGTTTTAAAAGAAGAGTCGGGATAGCACAAGCAATTATTCATGATCCAGAAATATTGATTATGGACGAACCAACAGATGGTCTTGACCCTAATCAAAAGTTTGATGTTAGAAAATTGATTAAAAAAATATCAAAAGATAAAACCATTATTATATCAACGCATATATTAGAAGAAGTTGAAGCGGTTTGCACAAGAGCAGCTATAATAGCGAAGGGCACATTATTATTTGACGATACACCAAGTAAGTTCCACGAAGCTGGCGAAGGGTCGTTAGATGATATATTTAGGAAGATAACTATGGGCGAGGGACGCTAATGAAAAATATTTCTATTATTTTTAATCGTGAATTATCGTCATATTTTTCTACGCCGATTGCTTATGTTTTTTTAGTAATTTTTCTCTTATTGTCAGGATCATTCACTTTTTACATGGGGAATTTTTATGAAAGAGGCCAGGCAGACTTATTGCCTTTTTTTGGATTTCACCCATGGTTATATTTATTTTTAGTGCCTGCAATTACAATGAAGTTATGGGCTGAAGAAAGAAAATCTGGAACTATAGAATTAATATTAACTCTTCCAGTAAAGGTCTCAGACGTGGTTATAGGTAAATACTTGGCAGCATGGTTTTTTATTGCAATGGCTTTATTTTTGACTTTTCCAATTTGGGTAACAGTAAATTATCTAGGAGATCCTGATAATGGTTCAATCATATCAGGCTATCTCGGGAGTTTATTAATGTCTGGAGGTTTTTTAGCTATTGGCTCGTGCATGTCATCTGTGACTCAAAACCAAGTAATTGCATTTATTATATCTATTGTTGTATGTTTTTTATTTTTGCTAAGTGGAACTAATTTAGTTTTAGACTTCTTTAATACATGGCTACCTCAGGGTGCAGTTGACGCAATAGCATCATTAAGTTTTCTCTCTCACTTCTCTTCATTAAGCAAAGGGGTAATAGATCTGAGAGACTTTATATATTATTTTTCATTAATTGCTGTATTTATTTATATAAATATCGAGCTAGTTAATTTAAAGAAAGGTGAATAAAGTGATATCAGATAAAAATAAATCAAAAGCTCAGATTTTCCTTTTATTAATTGTATTTGTTCTCTTTATAATGTTAGCCAATAATATATTTAAAGGTTTTCGTTTTGATTTGACAGAAAATAAATTATACACATTAGGCGATGGTACATTAAATATAATAAATGAGTTGAAAGATGAGGTAACTTTAAACTATTATTTTTCAGACAGTTTAACGCAAGATGATACATATTTAAGAGCGTATGCAAAACGAATAAAAGAACTTTTGGAAGAATACCAATTACGATCAAAAGGAAAAATTAAACTTAATATTATTGATCCTATTCCTTTTTCCGATGAAGAAGATGATGCGATGAAATATGGTTTACAAGGCGTACCCTCTAAAACAAAAGAAGAAAATATATTTTTTGGTTTAGTTGCCGCAAATAGATATGATAGCTACAAGATAATAAAATTTTTTGATCCAGGTAAAGAGGCAGTAATTGAGTATGAGATTACAAAAGTTTTATATAGTCTTCTTAATATCAAAAAACCTAAAATTGGCATCATGACTTCTTTGCCAATGTTTGGTGGTTATAATTTTACCAAAAATGAACCTACACCTGAGTGGGCAATTATTCAGAAAATTAAACCGCTTTTTGATGTTGAGCTTATTGATAAAAAAACCAAAAATTTTAATGATTTTGACATTCTATTTTTAGTTCATCCAAAAAAATTATCCAATGAAGATAAGAAAAGAGTAATTAGTTTTTATGATAACAAAGGTAAGATTTTATTATTATATGATGTTTATTCGGAAGCAGATCCAGAATTTCAAGATCCAAGCCTGCCACCAGCAGGCGGCGGCATACAATCTTCAGATTTTAAAGAGCTTTTAGACAGAATTGGCGTGACCATTGACCCTACAAAAGTACTTTTGGATAGAAAGTTTGCAATACCAGTTACTTCAGCAGTTTCTGATAGACCTATAAAACATGCTGCTATATTAAGTTTTCCAAAAAATTCATTTAATAAAAATTTAAATATGACGAATAAGCTTAATTCTCTAACATCAGCTTTTTCAGGCTCAATTAGAAATACTAATATGAGCAATAGTTTTACAACATTAATTTCGTCAAGCAATGATTCATCTATCATAGAAAAAAATGTTTTTAGATATCTGCCGGATCCTTCTGTTCTTTTAGATAAATATAAGCCAACCAAAGAAACAGAAATATTTGCAGGGCTTGTGGAAAACAAAAATAAACAAGCAATAGTAATTGCAGATGCTGATATTACAGCTAATTATTTGTGGGTTAGAGTGCAAGATTTCTATGGTGAACAAGTTTTAGTTCCTTGGGCGAGTAATGGTGATTTAATAATCAATTCTTTAGATTATTTATCAGGTGGCAATACATTGGCAAGCATTACTAGTAGAGAGTCATTTTCAAGACCATTTACTATTGTAGAAAATTTAAAGCTAACAGCAGAAAAAATATTCAATATCGAAGAAGCAAGGCTTCAAAGTAAGTTAACCCAACTACAAAATAAAAATAGTGAGCTTTCAGATAAAAACAGTGTTGATTACAGTGCATTTCAAGAAGAATTATTAAAGGTCAGAAAAGAATTACGCGATGTTAGAAGAAATCTAAATAAAGATATAGATAATTTAGGATCATTATTAAAATTTATTAATATTTTTCTAATGCCAATTTTATTAACTATTTTTATTATCATTTTTTCTTTTTATAGAAAAAATAAAAAAAGTTAATGAAAAAATTAAGCATAATCATTGTTATTGCTATTGTTCTTATTACAGCAAATATTTTATTTAGTGATAATTCATCAAAAATAAAAAAAAGAACACCATCATTGGCTGAAGTAATTAATATGTCAGGATCTATAATATCCTTTGAAATAAAAAATAAAGATAAAAAGTTAAAACTATTAGATAAATTTTATTTGGCATATGAAAAAAATTCTTGTTTTGGAATTGAAAGTATAAATTATTATTGCGCAGATAATAAAAAAATATCTTTATTGGAAAAATTTTTAAATAGTAGTATTAAAGATTCATATGAAAATAACGCACAAAACCTTGAGAGACTTGGGTTTGATCCAAAAGGAAACGCGTTTACTTTGATAATTACTACATCTTCAGATTCTGACATTAGTACCACCAATAAAAAAACTTTATTTTTTGGCAATATAAATGACTTTAATGAAGTTTATGTCTTGCAGGGCAGTAGGATATATAAGATAGATTTTTTTAAAGGCCTACTTGAAGTTAACACAAAGTATTGGATTGATAGATCAAAACCAATTATTTCTTTAGTAGATACTGATGAGTTTGATGTTCAAGTCAAATTAGTTACTTCTAATAAATCTTTCTCTTGTGCTTCTATAAAACATAAAGATCTCGTTCTGAAGCCGGAATATTCTAGTTTGAGAAATACTTTTTTCGATTTATACGCAACTGATGTTGTAAAAATGGTCGGGTCTAATAAAAATCATGAAGATGAAATTTTAGTATCTTTAATAAACTCAAACACAAATAAAAAATATTTTATTCGAATATGGAAAGAAAATTTTTTGGTGTATTTGGCCTTAGATAGTGCAGCGCCAAATGTTTTTATTATTCCTAATTCGGTTTATGATAACCTGAAAAATTACTGTAATAAATAATTTATTCTTGGGAGTCAATAAATTTTTCTGCGTCTAGTGCTGCCATACATCCTGATCCTGCTGATGTAATTGCTTGCCGATAAATTTTGTCTGTTACGTCTCCCGCTGCAAAGACACCAGGAACATTTGATTGTGTTGCATAGTCGGAATCATTTTTAACTATAATATAACCTTCGTCCATATCTAACTGTTTGGCAAAAATATCAGTATTTGGTTTGTGTCCAATTGCGATAAATACACCATCAAAACTTATATCTTGTTCACTTGAATCCTTTTTTGATTTGATTACAGCAGATGTAACACCCATATTGTCACCTTTAACTTCAGCTAGTTCTGAATCCCACATAATCTCAATATTTTCTTTTTTAAATAGCTTATCCTGAAGTATTTTCTCAGCACGCAAGCTATCTCTTCTATGAATTAAAGTTACTGAAGATGCTATATTTGAAAGATATAGAGCTTCTTCAACTGCTGTATTGCCTCCGCCAACTACACAAACTTTTTTATTCTTGTAAAAAAACCCATCACAGGTTGCGCATGCGGATACGCCTTTTCCTAGAAATTTTTTTTCACTTTCAAGGCCTAAATACATGGCACTAGCACCAGTAGTTATTATCAATGCATCAGATGAATATTCTGCGTCATCACCAGAGAGCACTAATGGTTTTTTGCTAAAATCAACTTTATTTATATGATCAAAAATTATATTAACATTATATTTAAGCGCATGTTTTTCCATTCTTTCCATTAACTCAGGGCCTTGAAGCCCATCATGATCGCCAGGCCAATTGTCGACATCTGTAGTAGTCATTAACTGCCCTCCTTTTTCAAGACCAGTTATTAATGTTGGGTTAAGATTTGCTCTAGCTGCATAAACAGCAGCAGTGTAGCCTGCAGGGCCAGATCCAAGTATGATAAGTTTTGAATGTTTTTTTTCTTCCAATTTACTTCCTTATGTGGATTATTAAAATTTATTTGAATTAATCTATTAATTAATATTTAAGCTAAATATAGTATAATCATAAATTAAATGGAAGTTGTAAAAAACATATTTCTTCTATTAATTTGCTAAATAAGAAAAATAGCTTGGATTTTTGATATCAGGGTAAAATAAAATTGAAAAATAAAATAAATAAAAAATCTAGCAAAACCCCAACAAGGAAATTTTTATCACAGGCCTCCAGAGAGGCAATATTGCTTTTTTCACTTTCAATATCATTATTTATATACTTGACATTAACAACATATAATTCTGAAGATAGCAGTTGGATTAACTCATCTTCGTCGGATATTCAAAACCTTGGAGGTCTATTTGGCTCATATTTAAGTGAAACTTTATATTTTATCTTTGGCCAAGGTGCTTTTCTAATTCCACTTATAATTATTTTTTCGTCAATTTTAATTTATAACAAAGGTCGATATAATGAAGACAATAATGTATTTATTAGATATATAGGTTATTTATTTTTTCTTATCTCTGTTTGTTCTTTATTAAGTATTCATAGTGCTAATAGTAATTTAGAAGCTGGGCCTGGAGGTTTAGTTGGTGACTTTATTGCTTCTATATTAGTTATTAATTTGAGTATTGTAGGTTCAACAATATTATTAGTTACGTTTTTGATAACTGGACTTACCTTGTGGTTGAAATTATCTTGGTTAAAAATATTTGAACACATTGGAGCTTATGGTTTTAAATTTAGAGACGTGATCTTTGATTTATTTAAAAAAATAATATTACAAATTATTAAAGATAAAAATACGATTGATTATAAAAAAGATGTTGAATTTAAGAAAAAATTAGAGAAATTAAAAAAAGTTGATGATATTAAAATAGAGCCTGAAGTAAAAGTTACAAAGTTTTCAGACAGAATAGATAAAGAAAAACAAATCCCTTTGTTTGAGAATAAAAGCAACTCTAAAATACCTCCATTAAGCTTATTAAATGATCCAGACGAGGAGGTATCATCCTATTCTGAAGAGACATTGAAGACCTTATCAAAATTGGTAGAAATAAAATTAGAGGACTACGGTGTTAGAGCAAGTGTTGTGGCGGTACATCAAGGCCCAGTGATAACTAGATTTGAGCTTGAACCAGAAGCAGGTGTAAAAGCTGGAAAAATTACTGGCTTATCAAAAGATCTTGCAAGAGCGTTATCTGTAACTAATGTTAGAGTAGTAGAGGTTATACCAGGTAAAAATGTAATTGGCATAGAAATTCCTAATGAAAATAAACAAATTGTAAGATTATCGGAAATTTTAAAAACTGCCTCATTTGAAAATTTCAACTCAAAATTAACAATAGGTATGGGAAAAGATATATCTGGCGAACCGGTTATGGCAGATTTATCTAAGATGCCACACCTGCTTGTTGCGGGAACAACAGGGTCTGGAAAATCTGTTGCAATTAATTCTATGATATTAAGTTTGATATATAAATCAAGTCCAGAACATGTGAGAATGATTATGATTGATCCAAAAATGCTCGAACTTGGTATATATGACGGCATTCCACATTTGTTAACTCCAGTTGTTACTGATATGAATCTTGCAGCAAATGCTTTAATGTGGAGTGTGAAAGAGATGGAGAGGAGATACAAGCTTCTTGCAAAGTATAGCGTTAGAAATATAGACGGCTTTAATTCTAAAGTTACTAAAGATGATTCAATAGATGAGGAATATTTGCCACAAATTGTTATAGTTGTAGATGAATTTGCAGATTTATTTTTTGTAGTTGGAAAAAAAATAGAAGAATTAATTGCAAGATTAGCCCAAAAAGCAAGGGCGGCTGGAATTCATTTAATACTTGCAACGCAAAGACCTTCAGTTGACGTTATCACAGGCTTAATTAAAGCCAATATCCCATCAAGAGTTGCTTTTCAGGTATCTTCAAAAACTGATTCAAGGGTAATTCTTGACCAATCTGGCGCAGAAAATTTATTAGGGAACGGAGACATGCTTTATTTGGAAAGTGGTAAAATGATTCCAGACAGAATACATGGAGCATTCGTTTCTGATAAAGAAGTAAAAGACGTAATCAATTATTTAAAAGAAGGCGTAGAAAATGAATATATTGAAGAAATATTAGAAAATAATAATACAGGAGACCTCAAAGATTTATATTCAAATTCTGAAAATGATGATGATGACTCCCTATACAATGAAGCAGTACAAATAGTTGTTGAAAATGATAAAGCCTCAATATCATATTTACAAAGAAGACTTAAAATTGGATATAACAGGGCTGCAAGAATGATAGAAAAAATGGAAGAAATGGGAATTGTTACATCTATTCAAAAAAATGGTACTAGGAATGTTATTAAAAAATAATAAGTATATAAAAAAAAATAAATATATTTTATTTTTAATAATTATATTTTATGTTCCGAGTAGTTTTGCATTTGATTATTTTAGTTATATGGATAATTTAAATTCATTTTCTACATTTTTCAAACAAAATACCTACAATGATAATGGATTATTAATTAAAAGTAGTGAAGGTTATATGCTTTATAAGAAGCAATCTAAGTATATACTTGAATACAAATATCCAAATATTGTGAAATTTGTTTCGGACGGTAACTTTATTACGACTTACGATGAAGATTTAGAACAAGCCATTATACAAAGTACAAATAATAAGGAAAAAAATAATATTGTAGATATAATGACAAATGAAAAATTGATAAAAAAAAATTTTACGTTAAATACGAACACGATTGACGATGAAAAACATATAAAGTTTAAGCCAATTGATAATGAAATTAGAAACAATGTTTTTTTATTAGTAATAAAAAAAAATAAAATAGAACGAATTACATTTATGAATGATTTTGATCAAAGTGTTACAATGATATTTAAAGATTTTGAGAAAAATATAGAAGTTTTGGATTCTTCGTTTAAAATTGATATTCCAGAAAATTTCGATGTAATTATTGATAAATAATAAAGGAGTAATTATGGCTGAATTAAGCTTATCAACAGAAATTGTAAATAATGTTATAGATGTAATACAAAAACATGATGCTTCTGCATCAGACCATTTAGTAGCTAGTCAATATTTAGCTGCTATAATTGGTTTTGTTATAGCAAAAGAAAATTTTAGTGATGAACAAAGAAATGATGTTATCAACGAGCTATCGTCTTTTATAAGATATGTAGCAGATGACCTTAGAGGCTCAGAAAAAGAAGAAAAAAGTAAGCCAGCAGGAGAAGCTTTTGGAATTTGGAAACCGTAATTAATAGATGTTACAGTACATATTGATAGCTTTTGGCGGCTCTCTTGGTTCTTTAGCGAGGTACTATTTATCAAATAGCTTATTAAAGAATTTTATTTTTTTTGATTTTCCGGTAGCTATTTTAGCAGTTAATATATTAGGTTCTTTTGTATTTGGAATTATTATGGGAATTATTGAGAACAATTTGATATCAGAAAATATTAAAAATTTTCTATTATTTGGGTTTTTAGCTGCGTTTACTACTTTTTCAACTTTTGCATGGGAAGCAATAACTTTAATTCATAGTGAAATGTATATAAAGCTAATTATGTATTGTTTATTGTCAGTTTCTTTATCTGTGATTTTTTGTTTAATTGGGTATCACTTAGGAAAATAATATGCTTGATTCAAAAAACCTCAGAGAAAATATTGATACAATAAGTTCTAATTTAAAAAAAAGAAAATTCATTTTAGATAAAAGTAAATTCTTATCTATCGATAAAGATAGAAAAGAAATCATTGTTGATACCGAAAATTTAAAGAACAAAAGAAACGTTTTATCAAAAGAAATTGGTATCCTTAAATCAAAAAATGAAGATGCAGGCAGTATTTTAAAAAAAGTTGAAGAAATTAATAATACTCTAGATCTTAAACAGGGTCTTCTTGAAAATGCTGAGACTCAGTATAATAACTTTTTACTCGATATTCCCAATATATTAGATGATTCTGTTCCTATTGGAAACTCTGATAAAGATAATAAAGTGATAAAGTATTCTAATGATAAAAATTTAGAGATTTTAAATAAAAATAGTAATTTTAAAGATCATAGTGATATTGGAAAATCCTTGAAATTATATGATCAGGAAATTGCAGCAAAGATTTCTAGCTCAAGATTTAGTTTACTTTTTGGTGAATTAGCTAGCTTACATAGAGCTGTGGCACAATTCATGATTAATGAACATATAAATCATAATGGATATACCGAAGTAAATGTACCTCTAATTGTTAATTCTGATTCTCTTTTAGGTACAGGGCAGCTTCCAAAATTTAAAGATGATCTCTTTGAAATAAAAAATAAAAAAGATTTTTTCTTGATTCCTACAGCGGAAGTTCCTCTTACAAATATTTTCAGAGATATTGTATTATTAGAAGATGATTTACCTGTAAAGTATACATCACTATCATCTTGCTTTAGATCAGAAGCCGGTTCATATGGTAAAGATACAAAAGGTCTTATTAGGCAGCACCAATTTGAAAAAGTTGAGTTAGTTAATGGCGTTAACCCTAGCACTTCTGATGAGTCTCTTGAATTATTGGTAAACAGCGCTGAAAAAATTTTAGATTTACTAAACTTACCATATAGAAAAATTCTTTTATGTTCTGGTGACACTGGTTTTTCCTCTTCAAAAACATATGATCTTGAAGTTTGGATGCCTTCTCAAAATTCTTATAGAGAAGTTTCATCTTGTAGTAATTTTAAAGATTTTCAGTCTAGAAGACTTAATGCAAAATATAAAAATAAGATCTCTAAGAAAAAACAATTTATTCATACATTAAATGGCTCAGGATTGGCAGTTGGAAGAACTCTTGCAGCTATAATAGAGAATTTTCAAAATAATAATGGTGATATTGAAATTCCCGAGATATTAAGACCTTATATGAACAACTCAAAAATAATTAAAAAAAGCTCATAATGAGTAGTATTCAAAAAATTTCAGGTAAAGTTGAATGGATTGGTGTAAGAGAACCTAAGGGTGATATTAAAAGTATGGATTCAGTCTATGCAATCGAAGGCCTTGGCTTGGAAGGTGATAAGATTACTAAGAAAAGCTCAAAAAAAAGACAAGTAACTTTGATGCAAAAAGAACATATCTCTGTTATCTTGTCGCTAGCACAAGAAGAGGACAGAAGTAAAATAGATAAAATTCAATATTATTTTAAAAGAAATTTATTAATCTCTAAGTATAATATTGATAATCTTAAAGGAAAAATTTTTAGTATTGGTGAGGCAAGACTTCTTGGAACAGGTGATTGTAAGCCTTGTAAAAAAATAGAAAAATTACTTGGAAAAAAAATGTTGGACGCAATGCAAGGGATGGGTGGCATCACTGCTACAGTTATTAAATCAGGTAAAATAAAAGTAAATGATAGTTTAAATTTGGAAACTGAATAATGAGAACATATTATTGTAATCAAATAAATGAATCGCAAATTGAAAGTGAAGTTCAAGTTTGTGGCTGGGTAAATAAAATAAGAGATCACGGTGGAGTAATTTTTATAGATCTTAGAGATATAAAAGGCTTAGTGCAAATCGTAGTTAACCCAGACAACAAAAATCTTTTTAATTTAGCGGAATCTATTAGAAGTGAATATATTATTTCAGTAACAGGCAAGCCTAGACTAAGACCACCTGGATCTGAAAATTTAAAAATTGATTCTGGAAAAGTCGAAATTGTAAGTTCACAATTAGAAATTTTATCGAAAGCCGAAACACCACCTTTTCAGTTTGGCGATGATGTTAATGAAGATAACAGGCTAAAATATCGAGTTCATGATTTAAAAAGTAATAAGATGCAAAAAAATTTATCTGTTAGAAGTACTGTTGTTAAAATTATCAGGAATTATTTATCTCAGCTAGACTTTTTAGAAATAGAAACACCTATATTAACAAAAGCTACTCCTGAAGGAGCAAGAGATTATTTGGTGCCAAGCAGAGTTAACCAAGGTCAGTTTTATGCTTTGCCACAATCGCCACAACTTTTTAAACAAATGCTTATGATGTCAGGTTATGAGAAATATTATCAAATTGCAAAATGTTTTAGAGATGAGGATTTAAGAGCTGATAGGCAGCCAGAATTTACCCAGCTTGATATAGAAATGTCTTTTATAGATCAAAACTATGTAATCGCGGTAATAGAAAAATTATTTGAAGAAATTTTTTTAGAAGTTTTAGATTTTAAAATTAATTTACCGATTGAACGAATAACTTATTCTGATTCAATGGATAGATTTGGATCAGATAGGCCGGATATGAGAATACCATTTGAAATAAAAAATATAAATAATATTGTCAAAGACTGTGAGTTTAAAGTTTTTTCCGACCCTGCATCACAGGACGGCAAGAAAGTAAGCGCACTTTGTATTCCATCTGAAGCAAAATTATCACGAAGAGACATAGATTTGTATACAGATATAGCTATATCTAAAGGCTCGCAAGGACTTGCATATATAAAATGCAATGATGTAAAAGATTTAGATAACGGTCTGCAATCACCAATTATTAAGTTTTTAGACGCAAAGACAATTGAAAATATTTTAAAAGACGTCAATGCAACTAATGGCGACATTATATTTTTTAGCGCTGGACCTGATAGCCTTGTAAATAATATTTTAGGCTCACTAAGATGTAAAATAGCTGAAGACAAAAATTTAATTAATGATGAATGGAAGTTTGTATGGGTAACTGATTTTCCAATGTTTGAACACGATATTGAAACAAAAAAATGGAAGTGTTTACATCACCCATTTACAATGCCAGTTTTTACTAATACTGAAGATATTGAAAAAAATCCCCAATCACTTCTATCAAAGTCTTATGATTTAGTTTTAAATGGAACTGAGTTAGGTGGTGGATCAATAAGAATAAATGATTCAGAGGTTCAAAACTCTATTTTTAATGTTCTTGGGTTAAATGATAAGGAAATTAAGAATCAGTTTGGTTTTTTTATTGAGTCAATGAAATATGGTTGCCCACCTCATGGAGGTATAGCATTTGGTTTAGATAGAATAATAATGTTAATTACTAAATCTAAATCTATAAGGGAGGTCATCGCGTTTCCAAAAACTCAAACCGCATCATGCTCGTTGACTGGCGCACCTGCAAATATTGACCAGGAACAGATTAATGATCTTGGATTAAAATTAAACAATAAAGATTTAAAAAAATGAAGAAAATTCCAATATCAGTTTTAGTTTTAATATATACGAAAAAAAAAGATATATTAATTTTAAAGAAAAAAAATAATAAAGATTTATGGCAATCTGTTACAGGCAGTATTAATAAGGGAGAAAGTCTAATTGATGCCGCAAAAAGAGAAGTCTATGAAGAGACAGGCCTAAATACTGACAATATTGTGGATTGTAACAAAAACTATATTTTCGAGATCTACGATATGTGGAAACATAAGTATGAAGATGAAGTTACTCATAATACTGAACATGTTTTTTTGCTTGAGCTTGACGATAAAATAGATATTTCATTAGATAGTGATGAACATGTTTCATATGAGTGGACCTCAAGAGTAAAGGCAGCGGAAAAAGTTTTTTCACATACAAATAGGCAAGCTATTTTTGATTTAATTTAATTAAATATTTTATAAAGAGGTTATATGGCAGGACATAGTAAATGGGCAAATATTCAACATAGAAAAAAGAGACAAGATGCTAAACGCGGAAAACTATTTACAAAACTTATAAAAGAAATAACAGTTGCTGCAAGAGAAGGTGGAGGTGACCCCGATTCAAACCCAAGATTACGTCTTGCACTTGATAAAGCTTTCTCTGGAAATATGAATAAAGACACCATAGAAAAAGCTATCAATAGAGGCACTGGAAATCTTGAAGGAGTTAACTATGAAGAATTAACCTATGAAGGCTACAGCTCATCCGGAGCAGCTTTAATAGTTGAATGCGTTACAGATAACAAGAATAGGACTGTTGCAGAGGTAAGGCATATATTCTCAAAATATTCAGGTAATTTAGGCAGTTCGGGTTCAGTAGCATATCTTTTCAAAAAATTGGGCGTCATTACCTACGAAAGTACAGATAACGCAGAAGAAATAATGGATCTTGCAATTGAAAATAACGCTATTGATATAGTTCATGAAAAAAATTATGTTGAAATTCATACAGATAAGTCTGATTATTTAGGTATTGCCGAAGTTTTAAAAAGTAATAATTTTATTTTTGATAGCGCTGATTTAGAGATGCACGCCGATACAAAAATTGAATTAAACCCAGAAAATACAGAATCATTCATAAAATTTATTGATGCGCTTGAAGATTTAGACGACGTTCAAAATGTTTATACAAATGCCGAATATTCAGAAGAATAAAATTAAAGTAGAATATAATTTTTAGTATTAATACGGAGACAAAGAAATGTCAAAAATGCAAAGAGATAAGGGTAAGCGTTTTGAGAGAGAAGTTGTAAATACACTTAAAGAATCTGGTTTTTTTAGTGCAAAAAGAATACCTTTATCAGGATTGCAAGAGGGGTTTAAAGGTGACATTCTTTTAAAAAGAAATGAAACATCAAAAGAACTTCTCGGAGAATGTAAAAGTCGTGCTGGTGGATTTAAATTAATTTATGATGCTAAAGAACAAGATGACGCAGATATTTTATTTATTAAGCAAGATAGAAAGCCCGTACTAGTAGTTATGTCTTTAGAAGATTATATAAAAGGTGATTTTTAAATAATAACATATGTTATCAAAAAAAATTGATATAAGAGTTTATTACGAAGATACTGATTCAGGAGGAATAGTATATTATGCAAACTACTTTAAATTTACAGAAAGATGTAGAACAGAATTGCTAAGAGATTTCGGACTAAATCAAACAGATATTTTTAATAAACATAATATAAAGTTCATTGTTCATAGCGTTTCTATGGAATATATTAATCCATCTTATTTAGATGACATGTTAACAGTAGAAACCTCAATTTCGTTTACAAAAAAAGCATCTATAGAATTTGATCAAAAAATTTATAAGATTTTAGGAAATAATAAAATTGATATAATTAAATCTAAATGTAAAATAGTATCAATTGATAGTAATCTAAAAATAAAAGCCATGCCTAGTGATATCTTAAAAAAATTTTTGGAGGTTAAATGAATAGTCTTATTCACCTAGCTTTGAATGCAAGTTTTTTAGTTCAAATAGTAATGATAGTTCTTCTTTGTTTGTCAATATGGAGCTGGGTAATAATAATAAATAAGCGTAAAGAGTTAAAAATTATCTTAGAAAATACTATAAAATTTAATCAAAAAATATGGTCAGGCTTTCAAATGCATAAATATTATGTGCAAATTAAAGATAAAAGAAATAAAACACCAATAGAAGAGATTTTTTACGCCGGCTGGAATAGGTATGAAACTCTACATAATGAACAAAAAATTATAACACCAGAAAGAATACCACAAACATCACTAAGAGCTATGCAAGTTGCTATATCTATTGAAAATGAATCTTTAGAAACAGATTTGCAAACACTAGCAACAATTGCTTCTGTTAGCCCATACATTGGTTTGTTAGGTACTGTATGGGGAATTATGAATTCATTTCAATCTTTAAGCCAGACTTCACAAACAACAATAGCACTTGTAGCGCCAGGTATATCTGAAGCTTTAATAGCTACTGCTTTAGGCCTTATAGCAGCTATTCCTGCAGTCATTGCTTATAACAAATTTAATCGCGATATTTCCATGATAATTTCAAGGTATGAGAATTTTGCAGAGGAATTAACAGAGATCTTACAGAGAGATAATATTCCTATAAAGGAAGAAAATAATGAGACGCCAAAGTAAAAAAAAGCTTTTAGCAGAAATTAATATAGTTCCATATATAGATGTAATGTTAGTTTTACTTTTAGTTTTTATGATTACAACTCCATTATTATACCAAGGACTTGAAGTTGATTTGCCAACTACAGAAGCTAATGAAATTGATATTAGCGAATTTGAAGAACCACTGATTGTTGAAATAAATTCAAAGGGATTAATTAGAGTAATTCAAAAAGATAATTTCAATGAAACAGTCTCTGAAAAAGATTTGGCAAACACTATTATATCTATATATAAAAATAAAAAAATAGATAAAGTATATGTAAAGGGAGATAAAAAAATAGAATATGAAAAAGTAATTAGGTTAATTTCAATTTTAAATGAAGGTGGTGTTGAAAATATTGGCTTAATAACTTTACCAGTAAATGAATAAAAGTAATAAAAAAAATATAGTAATCGCGTTTAAAGTATTTATTATTCATATAATCATAATATTTATTTTAGACATAAATTTATCCGCTATTATTAAAAATGATAGAAGTAATTTTAATGAAAAAAATAATGCTCAATTTTTAAATTTAAAAAGTATAAGCATGGAAGAGCTTCAAAATAAAAGACGTGCAATAGAAATTGAAAAAAAAAGATTACAAGATTTGAAAAGAAAAAGATTGGCAGAGCAAAAAAGAAAAAAGAAGTTAGCTGAAGAGAAAAAAAAGAAGCTAGCTGAAGAGAAAAAAAAGAAGTTAGCTGAAGAGAAGAAGAAAAAACTTGACGAGCAAAAAAGAAAAAAGAAGCTAGCTGAAGAAAAGAAAAAAAAGGAATTAGAGGACTTAAAGAACGATGAGATTGAAAAACTTGCAAAATATGAACTTGAGAAGTTAGAGCGAGAACTATTAGAAATTGAAAGAATTGAGACTTTAATCAAAAATCAGAATATTCGTAATGCTCAACTTACAGATGCTGAAAAGAAATATATACTTACTATTAAGGCAAAGATCGAGAATAACTGGCTTGTTCCACATGATTCAAGATATGATAAAATATGTACAGTTATAGTTAATCAGCTTCCAAGTGGCAAGGTAACTAATGTTAAAGTTCACGGTTGCAAAGGCGATAGTCTTTATATTGATTCATTAATAAATGCCGTCTGGAAGTCTAGTCCTTTGCCAATAGCTCCTGATATAGAAGTTTTTCAGGAAAATATTGTATTACAGTTTGTAGGACCACAATAAATGAAAAAAATTTTTACAACTTTTGTTCTTTATTTTATGATTTCAGCTAATGCTCATTCAGAGTTAACAATAAAGATTGATAGAGCTGAAATTGGAGCGCTACCAATCATGGTTAAAGTTAGCAATAATTTACCAAATATTTCCTCAAATAAAATTAAAGAAATTATTGAAAATGACTTATATGGAAGTGGTTATTTTACTGTTCTAGACTCTTCAAAAATTAGTGGTAAATTTGAAAATAAAGATACTAAATATGCCTTACTTAGTCTCGCTGGTGCAAACTTCTTTTTAGATTCTAAAATTTACAACGAAAACTCGAATACATATATTAGGTTTGATCTTTATAATATTATAAAAAAAGAGTTAGTTATATCCTATAAAATAAATTTAAAAAATAATAATATTAGAAAAATTGCACATACAATAAGCAATGTTATTTTTGAGGAAATTACAGGTATAAAAGGAATATTTGATACAAAAATTGCTTACATAAGTACCGAAATAAAAAAAAATGCAAATAAAAAGATATATAAATTACATGTTGCTGATATAGATGGCCATAATTCCATTGCAATTTATAAGTCTTCAAAGCAAATCATGTCGCCAACATGGTCACCAAAAAATGACAAAATTGCGTATGTTTCTTTTGAAAATAATAGACCTGAAATTTTTATTCAAACATTAGAAACGGGAGAAAGAATAAAATTAGATAATAATAAAAAATCTTCAAGCGCTCCTGCTTGGTCCCCCAATGGAAATTTTATGGCTTATACTTCTTCAGTTAATGGTAATTTAGAAATTTTTGTTTATAGTTTTGTGTCGAAATCTGATAGACGTATTACAAATAGTATAGGTATTGATACAGAGGCTGAGTGGAATATCAATAATAAGGAGATTTTTTTTACCTCAGATAGAAGCGGAAAACCACACATATATATAAAATCTATAAATAGTGGAAAAGCAAAAAGATTAACATTTGAAGGAACCTATAACGCTGATGCTAATTTATCTTCAGATGGAAAAGAGCTATCTTTAGTACATAATAATGGTAGTGGGCATAAAATTGGAATATTATCACTCAAAGATAATTTTCTTAAAGTTATATCAAATGGAAAATTAGATGAGGCTCCAAGCTTTGCTCCAAATAATAAAATGGTTTTATTTGCATCAAAAAAAATCCATAAAGGTATTCTTGTTGCTGCCAGTAATGATGGTAGAATAAGAAAGGAAATAGAGCTAGTTGGCGAAAACGTTAGAGAGCCAATCTGGTCACATTAGTCAACTTACAACGGAGTATGCTGTGTTCACAAGATTAACAAAAAACATTATTCTATTACTTATTGGTATAACATTATCAGGTTGCAATGCTTTTTATCAAAAAGACCCCGATGTAATAGTAACTACCGAACCAATGTTGACTAAGTCTGATGGGGACTCGGAGTCTTCTGTGGACAAGATAAAATCAGCAGAAAATGTGAATCTTGACTCAGTAGCTTCAAAAGGTTTTACCTTGGGAAATAATGTAATTTATTTTGAATATGATAAATATTCAATAGATAACGATAATGATAAAGAAATATTAAAAAGGTATTCAGATTACATGCGTAAATATAAAAAAGCGCAAATAAGAATAGAAGGGCATGCAGATGAAAGAGGTTCGCGCGCTTATAATTTGGCTTTAGGTGAAAAAAGAGCAGAAACAATTAAAGAAATTTTGCTAATAAATGGTGTGAAAAAGGATGCAGTAGAAGTAGTAAGCTATGGAGAAGAAAATCCAGCTGTTATCGGAACCAATGAGGACACACATTCATTAAATAGAAGAGTAGAAATAGTTTTTAGTAATACAGGAAAATAAATTGATAAAGAAAATACTTTTTTTAGCCGCTCTCCTTGCAATATCTTCAAATTCATTTTCTAATGAAAATGAAGTCATGATGCGTATGTATGAAAGACTCGAGATGGTAAGAGAACAAATGCAACAATTAACAGAAGAAAACCAGCAGCTTAATAATAAAATACAAAATTTACAAAATCAGCAAGATAGACTATATCAGGATTTATCAAAAAAAATTCAAAAAATGCAAGAGGCTGTAGACGCTAATAATAAAAAAATAAAAAAAGAAAATATAATTACATCAGATTTTAATAATGAAAAAGAAAATAAAAAAAGTGTTTTAAATAATAATGCAAATAAAAAAATTGAGAAAGAAAATATTATTCCTAAAGACGAAAGTGATCTTGATGTTGCAAAAATATACAAAAATGATAATTTTAAAAAAAACCTTGAAACCTATGAACTTAAGAGTGAAATTGAGTTGTACAGAAGTGCTTTCCAACTTGTAAAAGACAAGAACTATAAAGATGCTGAAGATTCTTTTAATGCATTTTTATTTTTATTTCCAGAAAGTAATTATGCCGCAAATGCACAATACTGGTTAAGCGAATCAATATATGCACAAGGTGACTATAAAAATGCAATGATAAATTTTGCTACAGTTATTGAGAATTATCCTAAAAGCAGCAAAATTGCTGACGCTAAATTAAAAATTGGATATTGTTATTATTCGATAAAAAAATGGAAGGAAGCAAGGTTTATATTTTCTGGAATAAAAAAAGACTACCCCAATACAAGTTTGTCTCAACTTGCAGAAAAAAAAATAAAAAGCATGGATGTTGAGGGAAGATAAGTAAAAAATATAATGAAACATGATAATAGAATAGCTATAAATGAAATCTTTTATTCTATTCAAGGAGAAGCAAAATACTCTGGCAAACCAACTGTTTTTATAAGAACAGCGGGTTGCCCCTTTAGATGCTCATATTGTGATACAGATTATGCTTTCACAGAAGGAAAGCAACTCGAAATAGACAAAATAATTTCAAAGGTAAAAAAATATAACACTAGTTATGTAACCGTAACAGGAGGAGAGCCCTTATCTCAAAAAAATATTATTTATTTGCTTAATGAATTACTAAAAAACTCTTTTAATGTTTCAATTGAAACAAGTGGCTTAATGGATATTAGTTTTATACCTAAAGATATTGATATTGTTATGGACGTTAAAACGCCATCATCTAATGAGGATCATAACAATATTTTAAATAATTTATCTAAATTAAAAAAAACTGATGTATTAAAATTTGTGATCGGAAATAAAGATGATTACGAATGGTCTAAATATTTTTTAAAAGAAAATAATTTGCTAGATTTTGGTAATATTTTCTTTTCACCAGTTCATGAAAAACTTAAATTAATTAAAATAGCTGATTGGATTTTAGAAGATAGATTAAAAGTAACATTACAATTGCAGTTGCATAAGTATATTTGGGGCAACGAAAGAGGTAGGTGATGAATAAAAGAAATGCAGTTATTATTCTTTCTGGAGGGATGGATTCAGTTACCACACTTGCTATTGCAAAAAATGAAGGATACGAGTGTTTTTGCATAACTTTTAATTATGGTCAAAAAAGTATTTCAGAAATCAATTCAGCTAAATTTTATTCAAATAAATATAATTCACTAGAACATAAAATTTTTAATATTGATTTTAATGATTTTACCGAATCATCATTAATAACTGAGAATATATTAGTTCCAGATAAAAATTCCTCAAATAGTATACCGTCTACATACGTGCCAATGAGAAATGTAATATTTCTTTCTATTGCATGTTCTTGGGCTGAACAAATAAATTCATCAGATATATTTCTTGGCGCTAATGCAATTGATTATTCGGGTTACCCAGATTGTAGAGATGATTTTATTAGCGCATATGAAAAAATGATAAACTTAGGTTCAAAAACTGGTGTTGAAGGTAATAGTTTTAGAATTCATAGGCCATTAGTAAGTATGAGAAAAAAAGATATTGTTTTTCTTGGTAAGTCCTTAGGTCTCGATTATAAAAAATCGGTTTCATGTTATCAGGCTACAAATGATGGAAAGGCTTGCGGGAATTGTGAGTCTTGTGATTTTAGAAAAAAAGCATTTGAAGAAAATGGTTTTACTGATGAAACTATATATATTTAATTAAAATTCTGGTTTATAATATATAAACATTAATAAATATTGTATAAAAAAAAATTCTTGTTATATAAATTATCAACTGTACAATCTCAAAGCTATTGGGGCGTTAGCTCAGCATGGTAGAGCACCGGCCTTTTAAGCCGAGGGTCATAGGTTCAAATCCTATACGCCCCACCAATTTAAAAATTTGATATTGTTGCAATTGTTTTATTATTTGATTTAGGTATGAAAAACATTAACGTATACGATATTCTTAAATATAGCATTATAGTTTTTCCTCTGGCATTTGCAGGTATACCTATTTATTTACACGCACCAGATTATTATGCTTCAAATCTCGGTATCAAGATAGAAACTATAGGCTTAGCGTTGCTCGTTTTAAGGCTTTTTGATGCTTTTTTAGACCCATTGATTGGTCGAATTAGTGATTATTTTTTTTATATTCGTCATAAGATAATATATTTTGGTTCATTTTTACTAGCATTAGGATTTTGGATGGTATTTCATCCATACGGCTCTTATATTTTAGCCTGGTTCTTTTTAAGTATTTTCTTGTGTACGTTAGGTTTCAGCTTGATAGCAATAAATATTCAGGCTTTTGGAGGCTTATGGGATATTTCCTCAAGGCAAGTTATCAAAGTTATTACTATAAGAGAGGCTATTAGCTTATTAGGTTTATTGACAGCCTCTATCATGCCTACAATTTTATATTTGTACTTTAAAGAAAATAATTTTCATATTCTTTCTATGATCCTTATATTGATTATTTTAATTTCATTAATATTTTTTGATAAATGGTTTAAATTATCAAGTATTAAAAAGCCAAAAAGTAAATCAGTCTCTATATCTTTTTTCTATATTTTTAAAAACAACATAGTAAAGTTATTTTTTATTTCTTATTTTTTTAGTACTTTTGCGGCGTCTATACCAGCAACAATAATTATATTTTATGTGAGAGATTATTTATTAGCCGAACAATTTCTCGGGTTGTTTTTGCTAGTATATTTTTTGAGCGGAGCTTTATCTATGCCAATCTGGAAGCATATATCAGTACAATATGGGATCAAAAATGCTTGGTTATTTAGTATGATTTTTGCTCTTTTTACATTCATTTGGGCCTTTTTTCTTCAGCCAAACCATATATTAGGTTTTTTTGTTATATGTTTTCTCTCGGGCATAGCGGTAGGGGCAAATCTTTCTTTGCCATCTATGATAGTTGCTGAATTTATAAAGTTGAATAAACATGAAAATTTAGCTGCAAGTTATTATTCTATAAGCAATTTTTTGTCAAAATTTTCTCTTGCCATAGCTTCTGGAATAGCTTTGCCAATATTGGGATTTATGGGTTATCAGCCTGGAATTATACGTGACGATTATCTTTTTCCTTTTACATATGCACTTTTGCCCTGCATTTTTCAAGTTATTTCTATTTTTGTACTATATTGGCTTATTATTAAGAAAACTGATTAAACTAAAGTAATTTTGGTTAAATTTGAACGCGTATACCGAATGAATGTATTTTATATTAATAAAAAATGTATTACTATATGGG
>CESO01071458.1_pt1 | contig 36938 bp, 24 predicted proteins | sample 356341 | NCBI WGS metagenome assembly CESO01 (sample SAMEA2621812, study PRJEB7988) | marine metagenome | biome: marine biome (ENVO:00000447); feature: deep chlorophyll maximum layer (ENVO:xxxxxxxx); material: "saline water (ENVO:00002010), including plankton (ENVO:xxxxxxxx)" | depth 35 m | reverse complement strand
TGAAACATTCGGGTGTTTCAACGGTGGACGTCGTGACGATTGCTGAAGTCACGCGGGCGCCGGAAAAGGCATTTATGCCGCACCATCCAAGTGCCGATGCAGATGGATTTGTTTACCGCGCAGCGGTCGATGAGAATGAGGAAATGGTCGAGATGGTGGAGGCAAGTCGCCAATACCAAAACAATGTTGAGGTCATTTCAACAATACGCGCACTCATGATGCGCACAATTAATATGGGTAAGTAGGGTTCAGCCAGGAGACCTAAGAATGAGTACAATCGATAACAATAATTCATTGAATTCCATTTTGGACAAGTTGGGCATCCAGCAGCAAACTGCGGAGGCTGGCCCCAAGGATTCTCTTGGACAGGCCGAGTTTTTGAAGCTGATGACAACGCAGCTGCAAAATCAGGACCCATTTAAACCAACTGACAATACTGAGATGATTGCGCAGATGGCGCAATTCTCAACGGTGACGGGAATCACCGAAATGAACGAATCGCTTAAAGGTCTGAATAGTCTTTATTCTGGTCAGTTGTCTGAATTTCGCATAGCAACCGCAGCAAATATGCTTGGCCATTCGGTTCTTGTCCCAGGTGGGAATGCCTATGCGTCACCTGAGGGTGGCATTTCGGGTGCGATAGATATACCGACAGCATCAAATAGTACAAATATTGTGTACCGGTCTGAAGCTGGCGAAATTCTTCACTCTGAAGATCTCGGCCCGCAGCCTGCTGGACTTGTGGGTTTTGCTTGGGATGAAATTCCTGAGGATATCTTGAATGAAAATGCGTTTTTCAGAGTCGAAGCGTACGCTGATACCGGTAAGGGACTACAAGCCGTTGGGGCATCAGTCTTTGGTGAGGTGCTAGCAGCCTCGACAGGTGGTGCTGATCAAGATCTTGTCTATGATGTTCGCGGCTTTGGCGGTGTTAAGGCAAGCGATGTTGTGAGCTTTAAGAACTAAATTTTTTTATGCACAAGGGCCCCAACGAAAGGGCCGCCTAACGGGAGTTAAATCGAATGTCATTTTATACCGCTTTGACAGGGTTGAACGGGTCACAGGCCGATATTTCAGCAACCTCAAATAATATCGCGAACGTCGGAACAACTGGCTTTAAACGAAGCCGTGCAGAATTTGGTGATATTTTTGCAACTTCACCATTGCAGAATGCGTCATCGTCGATTGGCTCGGGTACAATCCTGAAAGGCATTAAGCAGCAGTTTACGCAGGGTAACATCTCATCATCTTTGAACGCGCTTGATTTGGCAATTTCGGGCCAGGGTTTTTTCAGCTTGAAACCGTCATTGACTTCAGCGCAGAAGGTTTATACGAGAAATGGTTCGCTGAACGTGAATAACGACCGTTATGTTGTCGATTCTGCTGGTCAGTTTTTGCTTGTTTATCCAGTGAACGATGATGGCTCGGTAACAGCCAAAGACCTTGATAGCGCTTTGCCATTGCAGCTGCCTGTTACGTCGGGTGATCCGCAAGCGACAAGTAACATTGAATTGGGCGTGAACGTTCCGGCGGCGGCCGATGTTGTGCCCGACCGGCCTGAATTTGCCGATGGCTACACATTTGATCCATCCAACCCAAATACATTCACAAACTCAACATCAATAACCATCTTTGATGATCTGGGTAACCCAACCATTGCGACGATGTATTTCATAAAAACACAGTCGGCGTCTGCTAACGACCCAACCAACAAATACGACACGCGTCTGGTGATTAATGACACGGTCATTGACCCTGATCTTGTGTCGTCAGTTGATGACGCCGGAAATCAGATTTTTATTGACCGGTTTGGAATGCAGACCACCCAGGTGCCTGATGATAACTACTTTCTGGAAGGCAAGGGTTCAGCCCTCTATAAAAAGGATGATTTGCAAACATTAGTTGACTCAGAGCCTGCAAAACTAACTGGTGAACAGACTGAATTTGACTTTGGCGAAGAGGGTGACCGTCTGGTTGAGATTGTAACAGACCCAATTCAGTTCAGCGCTACGAGAGAGAGTGGCAACGCTGATAGCCGTGTGTATTGGGGAAAAAACTTTCTCACGGTGAATGTTGATAATGGTGATCAGCCAGTCAACATTGATTTGCGCCCCGGAAAATATAACGCAACCCAGTTGGCGGCAGAAGTTCAGCGTTCAATCAATGAAGCCTATGGTGATGACAGCAAAATCCAAATTGTTCAGAATGTTGACGATACTCTTAGTATTAACTTGTTCAAACTAAACGCGGACGGTTCATCCACAGGTTTGACGACTGCTGTGGCAGTGGACTTGCTATCTGATAGTTACGTATCAACAGTTGAAGGGATTACATTAACTGGTGCCTCACCTGATTTTACCAGAGAACAATTTCTTGCACATTCTCAGGGAAAAATTAACGCAGCGTTAAATGATTATGCGGTTGATGCAACTAATGACACTGTTGATGGCGCCAGCGCTCTAGGTGTGGCAAACCAATTGTTTGCACGCAACGTCGGCACAAAAATGGATGCAGTGCTTACATCAACTCAAATTGTAAATTTGAAGCATATAACTTCATCTAATTCCACACCAACGGCCAGCACGGCAAGTGTTGCTGATCGTTATATGGTATATTCTTATCAAGGTGCTAGGCCAAATCTGAGCGTTTATGATAACAAGACTAGAGTAAATACAACTGGCACAACAGTCTCATTTGATGCAACGCAAAATACTATGACTATCAATTTTGCAAGTGCACCAAGCAATATTTCAAATAATGAAAAAATTCGGATAGCTGGGGAGTTTCAGACTGCAGACTCAACTGCTGCATCTCATATTAATGGTCGCGAATTTACAGTCACGAACGTTAGTGGTTCAAGCATTACAATCAATACCACAGGCCTATCTTTTCCTGATGATAGCTTTACCCTGACTGAATCCGATATTTATGTGATGAGTGACGAGTCAGAGTCTGTTGAAGCATTTTTTGAGGGAGCTTCAAATGTTTACGAGGGCGCTGAAGTCAATTTCAGTAGTGAAAAAATAGTAATCCGTGAAATCGGTGATGCTAATAAACATGCTTATACCAACAAACAAATAAATGATCTCGGCCTACTGACTTCATTTGCAGTTGGAAGTGGATTTGGCGTCACTGCGAGCCGAACAAATACTAATGTTCCGCAGTCAGCCACGTCCGGATCTGGAAGTGGTATAGTGTTTACGGCGGTGACCAACGGTGGAGGAAATGGCTTAACATCTTTAGCCGTAACCTCGCAAGGTACAGGTTACAAAGTTGGTGATACCATTACAATAGCTGGAACAGCATTAACTGGTGGTGCCTCACCAGCAGATGACGTTACCGTAACTGTAACATCCGCAGGCGGCATTTTGCAGGTTGCAGACGGGCAGTTTACGATTTCCCAGGTTGTTGGCAGTTCTTCTCTTGGCTCACTTGATATTTTGGGTCTTCAAACTTCTGCCGCTGCCAACAACATGACAACAACTACTGACTGGGTTGATGAGAAAGCGCCAGCAATTAAAATCAACTATAATGAAAATACCCAGAAATTAGAGTTTACTGTTGACAGAACTGTTTTGGGAACCGGCACTGAGAGCAACTTTAACTCGTTCTCAATTTTTGGTTCTACAACTGCAGAGTCAACCAATAATCTCGGCATTCCCACGCAAGATGATGCGACAACCAGTCTTATTCGTGGTGGTGAAGTTCTGACAACTGAGTCATTTGTGGCCGATGGTGAAGAGATTCAGCTGAACGACAAGCGTTATGGTGTGAGCGTTGACTACAACAGTGACACACAAACATTTACTTTTAGTAGTGGCACCACAGGTGAATTAATTGAGGTTAACGGTGCTCTGGGTGTTCCTGCCCAACAAAAAGCTTCAGGGATTGTGGTTGGCCGTTACTCACTGTCAGAAGCTGATGGGTCAGTTATTGATGCAACAGATCATTTTAGCGGCGACAATCATTTGATGTCGGTAGGCACTTCAAAAAATGACGTACTTGCGAGTGCTGGAACCGGGTTAGCTTCAACACCTGCAGTATCGGTTGGCGATGCGGCCAATGAAGATTTGACCAGTGTTTTTAGAATGACAAACACCAATGGAGAAAATGTTTTTAACGTTTCAGTTAATGGTATCAGTGGTGTTATTGAAATTCCTACTGGATTTTACGTGGGGTCAACTCTTGCGGAAGCGCTCGAAAGCCGAATCAATCAAATTCAAGACCCAGTGACTGGTGATACTGTTGGCGGTGTTACGGTGAAATATGACTCAACTGCAAACAACTTTACCTTTACGACTGGAACGACTGGAAACACATCAACTGTCAAAGTCAAGGGGGCGTCGCGTTTTGGTCTTGATGAGGTGGCGTTGGGTGTTGGAACTGTTCCTCAAATCTACAATCTTGTTCAGGCGACCAACGCTGATGGCGTAGCACTCTTTGTTGACGCAACAGGTAATGTTGTTACAACGCCTCCTGACAATTTGGTTGAAGGTTATTTTCCACTCTACATTGATGAGGGGGAGCTGACATTTGATAATGGTGGTCGAATTATCAGCCCAAAAAACCTTGTACATTATGAGCGGCAGGAAGAAGGCTTTTCAATTGCGCTAGATATTGACTTTGGACAGTCAACTCAGTTTGCCCAGCCTTTTTCAGTGTTGAATGTTGAACAGGATGGTTTTACGTCTGGTCGTCTTGACGGTTTGGAAATTGACGCGTCGGGAACGATCCGTGCCAACTATACTAATGGGCAAAACAATCCACTTGGTAAGATTGTTCTGGCAAACTTTAACAACCAGAATGGTCTCAAGCAGATTGGTAACGCGACCTATGTTGAGACAGCAGTGTCTGGGGCAGCGCAGGTTGGGGAAGCTGGAGCTGAGGGTTACGGAAATATTCTATCTGGTTCGCTTGAGCGCTCAAACGTTGATATTACCGAAGAGCTTGTGAACTTGATTACTGCGCAGCGGAACTTTCAGGCATCTGCTAAAGCGATTGAAACAACAACAACTCTCACTACAACCATCATTAACATCCGTTAATGGTTCGGATTTGGGTAAGGAAATTAGCCTATGGATAAGATGATCCACACTGCCCTGCATACGATGCATGCTACTTTGATCCAACAAAATGTTGGCGCGCAAAATATGGCAAACTCTAACGTGCCGGGGTTTCGCAGCGACCAGATTGGGGGTAGCTTCGGATCGCTTTATTTAAGTGCAGAAAACCAGCTTCAAAGCCGCGCCTTTGTTCGCGAGAGTGAGGCAGGGTTGTTTTCTGAGGAACAGGGGCAAATCAAGTACACAGGTGAGCAAACTGACCTCGCTATTAAGGGCAAAGGCTATTTTTTGATTGAAAATGCAGCCGGAAAAATGTCCTTTAGCAGGCGCGGCGACTTTACTCGTGGGACGGACGGAATTTTAACAAATGGGGTTGGTCAAAAAATATTGGATACAAGCCTAATCCCCATCGAAGTTCCACCTTTTAAAAAAATATTTGTGTCTGAGTCAGGTCAAGTCTTTATCCAACCTGTTGGTGCTGAGCCAGGCACCCGCGTGCTTGTTAATCAAATAGCCTTAAATTCAGGGATTGAGGATAATGTTATCAAAGATATCGATGGTGAATTGCGCCCAAAAGGTGGTTTTGATCGTGAGAAGTTTAACCCTGATCAAACTGCACGATTGCAGCAGGGCTATATTGAAGAGAGTAATGTTAATGTGTTCGAAGAGTTGGTTCAAAATACAGATTTAATGAAGCGATTTCAATTGAATACCAAGCTTATTTCTATTGCAAAAGATCTTGATGAGAGCAGCGCCTCGTTACTTCGTATGCCAAATGGTTAAATAGAAGTTTGGCATAAGAATTGCTTTATTAGAGAAACGCGATTTCTCAATGGAGCTTCATTAAAATGTCAACTTTTGCAATGCATGTGGCTAAAACGGGCCTAAATTCTCAACAAGTAAAAATGCAGGTGATCGCGAACAACCTTGCCAATGTGAATACCACTGGTTTTAAAAGTGATCGTGCAAACTTTGAATCTTTACTTTATCAAGTTCTCCGCGGTGCAGGTGAAAGCACATCTGAAAACACTAGTTTGACCTCTGGTCTTTCGGTTGGTACCGGCACAAGGTTATTGAATACTAACAAGCTGTTCACGCAAGGCAGCCTGATTGATACTGGAAATTCGCTTGATATGTCACTTGAAGGTGATGGCTTTTTCCAAGTTCTTATGCCTGATGGTCGGGTTGGCTACACCCGGTCTGGCGCCTTTTCACGTAATGCTGAGGGTGTTGTCACAACAGCTAGTGGCTATCCACTTCAGCCAGAAATTCAGATCCCGGCCGAAGCGACTTCAATCAATGTGTCATCTGATGGCATTGTCTCAGTGCAAGTGCCCGGTGGTGTCGAAGCCCAAGAGCTTGGTCAGATCACATTGGCTGATTTTCCAAACAGGCAAGGCCTTCAGCCAAACGGCGAAAGCATGTTGATGGAGACTGAGGCTAGTGGGGCGCCAATCATTGCTAACCCATTTCAAGAGGGTATGGGTCGTTTGGTTCAGGGCGCCTTGGAAAGCTCTAATGTCAATGTAGTCCAGCAGCTAGTTGATATGATTGAAACACAGCGTGCGTATGAGGTTAGTTCTAAGACGATTACCTCAGTTGATGAAATGATGCGTTACATTGCGCAGAATCTCTAATCAATTTTACGCTTGTCTGGAGGCCTTAAAATTATGAAGTTTGTTGGATTTAAATTTTTATCTCTGATGACCCTTGGCGTGATAATCGGAGGCTGCTCTTCATATACCGAAGAGACTGTTAGCCAGACGTTTCAGCCGGCAGAAGCGCCATCGGTGTTGGCCAAGGCAACCAATACTAGTGGGGCAATCTTTCAGCCTGGTCGCAGTGGGTTGTTTGCGACAGATCAGCGTGCCCGCCGCATTGGGGACATTCTAACAATTAGCTTTAATGAAACATTCGCCGCAACAAAAGCACAGACAGCATCATCGAGTAAAACGGATGCGTTTGGTGTCACCTTACCAACAGCCTTACCAAACATGCTTACAGGCGGTTTTGACAAAGATCCCGCTGGGCTAAATGCCGGAACTACCCGCAGCTTTGCTGGCGCTGGTAATGCTGTGCAGTCAAATAGCTTCACTGGGTTATTGTCCGTTACTGTTATTCGCGTGTTTGACAATGGTAATATGGAAGTTCAGGGCCAGAAAGAACTGACCCTCAATAATGGAAATGAATACGTAAGAGTACGCGGTGTTGTGCGACCTGAAGATATTTCTGCGGCCAATGTCGTGTCATCAAACAGGCTCGCCGATGCACAAATCCGATACACCGGTTCGGGGCATCTTGCTGACGCATCAAAGCCCGGTTGGCTGAGTGACCTAATGCGGACGGTATCTCCATTCTAGTTATGTAAGCGGAACTTTAGTCATTCATGTTTAAAATAATCAAAATTGGCATTTTTGCCCTTGCTGCAAACTTCATTGCTATGGACATTGCTCAAGCTGACCGTCTCAAGGATTTGACATCTATTGCTGGTGTTCGTTCAAACCAACTTGTTGGTTATGGTCTAGTGGTTGGACTTGCTGGTACAGGTGACGGCAACGCTGCCTTAACGCAGCAGTCGCTGCAAGCTATGATCAGCCAGTTTGGTGTAGTTACCAGCGCGGCCAACATGAATGGTAAAAACGCAGCCGCAGTCATGATAACTGCAGAATTGCCACCATTCACAAAGCCTGGGCAAAGGCTTGATATTGTAGTTTCAACTGTAGGTCAGGCAAAATCTTTGCGAGGGGGAACGCTGCTTATGGCACCTTTGCTTGGGGCTGATGGAGAGACATATGCGGTAGCTCAAGGTAATTTGATGGTAGGCGGCCTGGGAGTTGCGGGCGGTGATGGCTCGTCTCTAACGGTTAATATTCCGACTGTAGGTAGGATACCTGGCGGTGCCAACGTTGAAAGGATGATTGAAACCCCTTTCCTTGACAGCGCAAACGTTTTGCTAAATCTGCATCAGGGTGATTTTAGTACAACTAACCTTATTGCTGAGGCGATCAATGACGTTTTTGGCGGGAGCGTTGCAGTACCTCTTGATGCCACGACTGTAAAGGTGCGTGCACCAATTGACCCGGCGCAAAAAGTTTCTTTTGTAAGCCTTCTTGAAAATATTGAAGTTGACCCTGCCCGTCCAAGCGCAAAGGTTGTGGTTAATGCGCGCACCGGTACGATAGTTATCGGTGGTAATGTTCGTGTGTCTGCAGCTGCGGTAACCCATGGCTCACTTACTGTGCGTGTAAATGAGGATAAAAACATAACCCAAACAAACAATCTGGGGGTTGCTAATGGTGTTGCAATAACCGCCCCCGGTGCTGCAGTTGAAACACCTGAGACAGAAATAACTGCTGAACAAGAAGTTGCTCGTGCGTTTGTTTTTGATCCGGGCGTTGAACTATCGTCAATTGTTGACGCTTTGAATGCAGTTGGAGGTTCACCATCTGATTTAGTGGCTATCCTTGAGGCTTTGCGTGAGGCTGGGGCGCTTCGGGCTGAGCTGGTTGTCATCTAGGAGGTGATTATGGATAGTATAAAGCCAAAAATTGTGGAGCCGCTGGGTCCTGAGTTAGCAAAACTACGGAGCAAACCTGACGACTTGCGAGCGGCTGCAGAACAGTTTGAAGCTATCTTTATTCAAAACCTTCTTAAACAAGCACGCCAATCGAAGCTAGCTGACGACATCTTGGGCAGTAATGCGGAAAATCAATATACAGAAATGCTTGAACAAGAGCGTGCAAAATCAATGTCTAAAAATATGAGCCTTGGAATTGCTGAGGCTTTAATCAAACAATTTGATAGCGGCTATGGCCGACTGTCTGAAAAATAATGTGCTGGTAACTTATGACTAGTTTATTCGATGTTGGAAAAAGTGGGATCCAAGCTTACAGACAATCTTTGGCTGTGACTGGGCAGAATATTGCCAACTTGAATACCGATGGTTACATGCGCCGTGAAGCAGACCTACAGGAAGTCACAGCAAGCCAAGGTGGAATAACTAGCCTGTCCAATCAAGCGGGCCTAGGCGTTCGAGTTGCTAACATAAACCGGTCGTTCAACGCTTTTTTACTCGATAGAGCTAGGATGACTACAAGCAGTTTTCAGCACGCTGAAAGCTATTTAAACCAGTTGAAACAACTTGAGGACATGTTACTCCCATCTGAGGCTGACTTAGGGAGTCAGATTGGAAGGTTTTTTGGATCACTTGGAGAAGTCGGAGCTGCACCTGGTGATCTTGCGCCACGAGTGGTCGCTATTGAAGAGGGCGATGCTTTAGCGTCGAGTTTTAATTCTCTTGCAGGTTTAATTGATAGACAAAAATCGGGAACGATTTCACTTGTTGACGATGCTGTAAATGGCCTTAACATTTTAGCTAATGAACTGGCGGGTGTTAATTCTCGTATTTTATCTGCGGGACAAAGTGGACAGTCTCCGAATTCACTGCTTGATCTGCGTGACCGCTTGATTGATGATTTAGCTAAATTTTCTGATATAACTGTTGCTTATTCTGATCGTGGTGTTGCGTCGGTATCACTGGGTCCATCTGGTGTTGGCCCAACGCTGGTAGATAAGAGCATGGTTGTCCCCGTAGGTCATGTCGTTCGTGATGATGTATTGCAGTTCGTTCTACATCCGGGTGGCGCCAGCACGCCGACAAGCCAGATAACATCCGGAGTTATGGCTGGTTTAGTCGACGCATTTTCGATGACAATGGAAGTCAAAAAGGATGTTAACCATCTGGCTGGATTAGTCAGTTCAATGGTGAATAACCAACATAAATTGGGTGTTGACCTTGATGGTAATACTGGCGGAAATATGTTCAGTACCAATGGTCTTTTAATTGAGAAAAGCCAAACAAATATCTCATCCCTTGTGGTTGAAATTGATGTAACAGATATTTCTTTGTTGCCGGACAAACCCGTTACCATAACTTACAATTCCAAAAATGATTCTTGGGATTTAACTGGGGAAAATATAAAAAATCCAATTTCTGGTCAGAGCCAAATCCTTGGTCCTGGGTTCATTGTAAACATCACTGGTTCTGCCAATGATGGTGATTTTTACACTCTTTCCCCGGATGTTGATGTGGCATCCAATATAAAATTTTTGCTGAAAAGGCCTCAAGAAATTGCTGCGGCTTCTGCGAATATGGTCTCAGCAAATAATAATAATATTAGTGAAGCAGAGTTGCTGGTAGACCGAAACAGTGAACAGAGCTCTCTCGTTAAAAAACCTATTTCCGATATTTTATTGAATTCACAGTCACCAGTTGTGGCGACAGAATTTTTAAAAGATGGTTTGGTTGCCACGATACCAGCAGGCACTAAAAATGTTGAGTTGAGCTCTTTTTCGAAACAGGCCTCTGCAAGATTTCTTATTTCTGATGCGGAATTAAAAACTGTGAATCAGCTCAAGTTTGAGCTTGAAAACACCTCAAATAATGGGCCGCATATTTTTAATGTTTCCTACAGTACTGCCAACCCCAATGCGCCGGCTGGAGAAACCTGGTCTTCGCCTTTAGAACTAGCTAAAGCTCTAAATAATGGTGTCTTAAGATCTAACAACAACCTTTCGCTGGCTGATGTTGGAATTTACTTAACCGCATCATCAGGCACCATGACCATGGCAGTTGCGTCAGGTAAATTTAAGGCTACCGGCGTTAATCAAGCACAAATATCTTCTGGCAGTGGAACCTTGTCGGCTGTTCTAACAGATGAGGTCGCCGCCTCGAACATTCATATTTTCACTCGTGAGGGAAGGCACTTAGCTGGCTCAGGGCTAACTCTTGCCGACATTGACACATATATAAACTCAGCAAATGGGTTCTCATCCTCAGCAGTGTATGTTGGAGACTATCTTAATCGTTCAACTGATATGTATCGTGGAGCGGGCATCAACGTTCTCAAAGAAGGGGGCCATCATAAAGTTACTATTGGGAGCAATGGGACTGGTGCTGCAGCACTCGGCGCGAATGCCGTTGTGCCCTCAAATGCAACAGTTGATCGCGAAGTAAAGGTTGCTCTCAGCAATGGTGAAGAACGAATAGTTACTGTTCCAGCAGGGTCATCGGCCAGCGATGCTGCTGAACGATTAAATGCCTCTTTTAATGAAGTTGGCGTCAGGGCAAATGCTGATCTAACAGTTGAATTGTTTTCTTTCCAAACAAGTGGTCAGGTAGCGTTTGAACTCGCGTCCTCTAATTTGAGCCCAGTTAAAATCGAATCTTCAGTTGGGCCGAGCAACTTATCCTCTCTGGCAGTTGCGATTAACCGGGAAACTGTTAATACCGGAGTGGAAGCCACTGTCTCAATAGGTAAAGACCGTATTTTTCTCGATAGCAAAAGTGGAGAAGATATTGTTTTTAAAAATCTAAACAACGGTGCTCCTATATTCTCGAGTAGGGTTATTGAGGTAAGCGGGGAGGCTGTCACCCCAATTTTGCTCCTGGGTGGAAGTGGTGAAGGCGTAAATAATGCTGCTCGGTTTTCAGGCGTCGTGGAGGTCTCTTCGAGCAATAGTTTTTCCCTGGATGCCGGGTCTGGGTCAGTCAATTCTATTAAGGATGAGCACCTTAATAGTTTGGTGGGTGTTTCTGGCACCACGGGTGGTGAGAGCAAAACCATTAACTACACGGTGAATGGGGACATTGATAGAAATGCTGGGGATTTCCAGGGTTTAAAAGCAGCAGCCTCTGGCGCAATCTACTCGCTAACGTTACCAGTTTTAGCAGCAAAAAATCAGGTGGAAAAAATATCAGGGCCAACAGTTCCAACAATCGCTGCCGGTGATAAGTTTAAAGTAACGATAAATGGGACTGATATTGAAACAGCGGCGGCAACAAACCAAGCCAACTTAGCTGATATCGTTAGCATGTTGAACACTGCTAACGCTGCACCTTTAGTGCCAGGTACATTCTCAGTCGATGGCACGGATGATATAATTTTTACATACACTTCAAGCGGTCCTGTGTCCGGAACTATAAGTAAGCTGTTCTTTAACGACGTGTCACTGGGTGGTGGTTACGATGCTGGGTCAGGAAACGGAGCTCAAGCTGTATTGGGAGTCTCATCAATCAGTTATTCAGCCTCTGTGGACTCTTCATCATTCAGCTCGATTAACAAAGACGCGTTAAACAAAGAGCTTTTGTCAAAAATGCGTGCGCAAGCGCCAATCATTTCACTATCAGGCGGTCAAATACCTGCAACACTGCCTGCTGATGGTGATAGCGTTACATTGTCCATGGCAGGCGATTTATTCAAACTGACCATGAAAGGCAATGAGGTTGTAATCACCGGTGGTGAGGCCGGGCGGCTGGAAGCATATTTTGACTCAGCTCGTCGCCTTCAAGTATTTGGTGGTGGGGTCTTGTCAGGTGATGCAATAACTCTCACCAGTGACAGCATTGTTGGTAATAATGCCGAAATGGCGAAAAAGTTTGGACTCTCAAGTCGGACAAGCCGCGTTTCCAGTCAACAATTTACCCTGAACGCAAATTTACCGACGTTGAATGTTGAGTTCAATGGCACTCCCGTTGCAGTTAACGTCGCTAATGATGGGGCTATAACAAAAACACCTAATTTGGCTGATTTGTCTCTAAGCTGGCAACCGTCAAGTGGCTCAACGGGCAGATTGATTGCTGAATTTGACAGTTCTTCGAATAGTCTGTCATTTAAAAAACCACAGGATGGAGTTGGTTTCAAAGTCTCTGAGTTAACGCTTAAATTATCGGGTGACGTGATTCAAGTTGACTCAACTTCAGGCAATTTTGTTGAGGTTGAGGCTGCTGCGACAAGTCTTGCTAAACAGACAATTGAAGTCCTTGGTGGTCCTCAAGAGGATTTAATTGTTCTAGTTACAGGGGCTGGCGCCAGGTCGATTGGAAGTGTTTACGATGCTGAAGTTCAATCAATTACTGAAGAACCAATTACTGTTGAAATTTCCGACTCAAATAGTAGGCAAATAACAGTCTTGGATTTAATGTCTGGTCACTCCATAGCCACCCGTCAGCTTGATGAAAACGGTATGTCTGAATTTTCTGGATATGGTTTTGAACTGCGAGGAACAGCTTCAAAAGGTGACCGGTTCACGATTGAGGCAAACTCCCATCCCGCTGGCGACAACCGTAATTTAAATAAGATATTAACTTTCCAAGTTTCAGACACAAATGGCCCTAGCTCAGGTGGCTTTCAGAAAGTGTTTAATACTATGGTTGCGGGAGTTGGTGCGGCTGTAAATTCTAATAGGATTTCACATGAGGCTGCCGAAGCGAATAGAGACGCGGCAACAGAAGCTAAATCTGAATTTTCAGGTGTCAACCTTGATACAGAGGCTGCGGCACTTCTCGAATATCAACAAGCTTACCAAGCTTCCGCAAGAGTATTATCTACTGCTCGGGAACTGTTCCAAGCTTTGATGGATGTAGTCTAGGAGATCAAAATGCAAATAAGCTCAAAATTATTCTCAGAACAGCAGGTTCGTCAGTTCGGTAAGCTAAACGCCAATATCCAAAACTTGCAGGAACGAGTTTCCAGTGGCCAAAACATTTTAAAAGCTTCTGATGACCCTATTGCAGCAGTGAAATTATCTGCTGCAGAGGAACAGAAGCAAATTCTTGGGCGTTTTGAAAAAAATGTTGAAAGCGCTCAAAGCCGATTGAGGCTAGGTGACCAAACGCTGAACCAGTCAATCAGCATATTGACAAGAATTGCAGAGCTGACAACGCAAGCTGGAAATGGAATTTATGATGGGTTTAGTATAAAAGCCATTCTCACCGAAATGGATCAGCTATCTGAGGCTGTGGTTGATTTGGCTAATACCCGTGACTCGCAAGGTCTGAGCCTGTTTTCTGGTTTTAACACATCTGCCATGGCATTTGAAAAGACCGCTGATGGCACCATCACTTACAATGGTGACCGAGGGTCACATTCATTGCAAATTTCAGAAAATATGAATGTTAAAACCAGCATTGATGGGGGTTCAGCTTTCATGAGGGTGCAAACGCCGGTCGGCCCAAAAGGCGTGTTTGATATAATCAATGAAGTGAAAAGTTCGATAAAGTCCACAGGTGAGCTTTCTGACAGAGGTGCTGCCGAGGCTAACGCTAGACTAAATTTCGTTCTTCCCGAAAAATCACAAAATTGGTCTTTTTCACTGTCGGGAGCTAGTGGTTCGGCGACCATAAATACAAGCGCAGAAGCAGGGAACCTTCAGAAAATCGTAGATGATATAAATTCGTCTACAGCATTAACTGGGGTTATTGCTACTCTTGAAACTGCTACTCAAAGTATTCGTTTGAGTGATGACAAGAATGGTACTATCACCATGGATAATATTGAAATCACAGGGCAGGACGGCGCTACCAACGATGTCGCATCAAAGCTGAAGTTCACTCCAATTGATGAGGCTGGCAATTCTGTGGGTGGAGTTCGGACATTGACTGATGTCGACCAGTTGTTGGGCACTAATCTTTTAAACATCCGCGCTGCAATGGATCATTTATCCTTGAAGCAAACAGAAATTGGCGCCTATGAAAGTAAGGCGCGCGTCCAACTGCAGGCGATAGAGTCACGCAAATTAGTAGTTACAAAAGATATATCAAAACTAAAAGATGCAGACCTTGCACAGTTGGTGACTGAATTACAAGCGCAGCTTACAAACCGCGATGCCGCGCAGCAAGCTTTCGCAAAAATTGGGCAGCAAAGTTTATTTGATTTTATTCGATAAAACAGAGATCTATTATGCCAAAGTAAATAATTCTTGCTTCGCAAAGCCCTAAATTAAACTTATCAGGAGTTATGTCGTTACTCTTCCATAGTACTTTATGATTTACTTTCGGGCGCCCGATGCGCGTGACCTTAAAAAGGAGGAGTGCAGGCTTTTCGCTGTAGTGATCTATGAGCCTTTCTTTAAAAACATCAACAGATGAAAATATCACTTGCCACTTGCAAAAAGCGATCGATTTCCATGCTAACGGAGAAGATGCCCAGGCTAGCGAACTATACAAAATCATTCTGAAAGCTGAGCCGAATAATTTTCATGCCAACTTGCTTTTTGCGATCATCCTTTTTGATAATGCGCTTTTTTTAGATGCTATCCCCTATTTTTCTGAAGCAATACTCGCTGATCCGAAGTGCGCTGAAGCATTTAATTATCGGGGAGTGGCATTCAAAAATATGGGTGAATTTTGCAAGGCGCTTGATGATTATAAAGTAGCTATTAAATTGAGACCTGCATATCCTGACGCGCATTTTAATTTAGGCCTTATCTTGAGTGATCAAGGTCTGGCTGATGAGGGGATTAGATGCTTTCGGCAAGCTCTTGACTACAACCCAAGAAACTCTTTGGCACACTACAACATAGGAAACTTACTTTCCAAAAAAGGACAATACAGTGCCTCGTTGGATGAATATGATTTGGCGATTGCGATTAACTCATCCAATGCACTTTTTTATGTAAATAAGGCCAATGCATTAATGAAAATTGGCGAATTTTCCGCAGCACTTAACAGCTATTCCGCAGCCATCTCCATTGATCCAAAAATCCCTGAGGCGCTACATTTTATTGATGCTCTGGCTTGTAACCAATCCAAAAAACCACCAACGGGTTATGTTGAAAAGCTTTTTGACAACTATGCTTCGTTATTTGAAAAATCACTAGTCATTGATTTGGGCTACAAAATCCCCGATATAGCGGCTAACCTAATTCGTAAAGCTGACCCCTATGAAAGTTCAATTTCAGTTCTAGATTTAGGTTGTGGAACTGGTCTCTTTGGCGAAAAGGTAAGTGATCTTTGCAAACGCCTGGATGGCGTTGATGCTTCTTATTCTATGTTGATGGAAGCGCAAAAAAAGGGCGTTTATGATGACCTAAAGCATTCTGATATTGAGGAATATCTTGCTAAGAATACCATCGAATTTGATTATTTTGTTGCTAATGACGTTTTTATTTACTTGGGTGATTTGGATAATCTATTTGGCCTGATCAAGGAAAAAAACAAAAGCGGTGGAAAGCTGTTGTTTACCATTGAACTAAACAACACTGATACATTCAAGCTGGAAAAAACTGGCCGCTACTCGCATTCACGCGAATATATTCAATTGGTCAGTGACAATCACGGGTTTTGCGTCTTTCATTCTGAGGATTTGAATATAAGAAAAGAGAATGAAGGCGCAGTTCTTGGTGTTCTATATATTCTGACTTTCTAATCAGTTTTCTTATTCTGACGGTGTTCCCGTCATTTTGCTGCAGGTTATACGTGGTAAAAATGAAGCGCAGGCTGTTAACGCCTCTTTTCACTTCAAGACACGTTTAGTCTCCTTTCAATCTCTCCAATATCAAGTTCTTATAATATACCGTGAAACCGTTAAATTGATTTGATGTTGGACGGCGTTTTTGCGGGCAGTCTGCCCTCATCAATACTTCCTCACTTTCTGTGAAAACTCATGCCAAGCTCCTCCATTACTTCATCAACCAAGATTTTGATAGTTTTGGCATAACCTTTGCAAGGTTTAGGCAGTGTCAAAAAAAATGGAAACGGAAATATGAGAAGTTATGCTGGTAAGTCCGCTAAATGGCTACCTAGATTTACAAGCTCAGGCATCTACCAAAAAATAGATGTTTGCCAGCTGACGGTAACAACAAAAACTCTTTTTATTTTCCTGGGGTCCATTTTTGGCACGCTACTTGCAGCGTTTTCATTAGTCAAAATTTTGTGGATTGGCGAAGGTTATGAGTAAGATCAATACAAATATGGCTTCGGTCACAACCCTCTATCACCTTAATAGTAAGGAAGGGGACATGAACAAGTCGCTCGAGCGGATCGCTTCAGGATTGCGCTTGAACCATGCGGTAGATGACGCCGCTGGGGCTTCGATTGTGAATCGAATGACATCGCAGATCAAGGGTATCGAGGCAGCAATTAGAAATGCTGCTGATGCGATCTCATTGACTCAAACTGCTGAAGGATCTCTTGAGGAAGTTTCTCAAATCTTACACAGAATGCGCGAGCTCTCTGTTCAAGCCTCAAATGGTGTTTATACCGGACAAGACCGTCAAGCTCTTAACAATGAAATTGTGGCGATGCAGAATGAACTCGCAAGGATCGCAGAGAGTAGCACGTTTAACAGCGTAAAAATGCTAAATGGTGACTTCCAGGATACAACCTTTCAAATCGGGTTCCAGGCAAATGATACGGCCTACCTGTCAATTGAAGATGTCCGTCCACAGGGCCTCGGTGAGTATGTGCTTTCGACATCCAATCAGAATGTCGCTGACATTGTAATTGGTGCTGCGGGTTCCACGCGGACAGCATCTACGGCAAGCGCTGCGGCCGCTGTTGCTGAAATAGCAACTATCCAGCTAACGAATAAGGGCACTCCAGCGGCGAACGATGTCTACACGATTACTGATGGCACCAATAGCATTACGGTCACAGATACGGGGCCAGCTGCTGACATTCAGGCAATTGTTAATCTCATCGTCGCTCTAGACACGACAGCTCTGGGAGTTAACCTAACAAAATCTGGAACCGACACAGTAGTGTTCACGCAGAAAGTCGCTGGAGATTTCACTGGCGGCTATTCCATCTCAAAGACAACAGGCTCTAACCCGCCAACTTTTGGCGGTGCTGCTGTTGGAACTAATGGCGCAAAGGCGACCTCGTCAAGCGCAGTTTCGTCGCCGGAGGGTGACGTGAGCATTGCGCTGACCAAGATGAGTGGCGATGCGAATACTGCAAACTCGATCAATAAGATTGCTGCAACCACCACAGGTGGCACGTTCACGCTGTCGGGCACAGATGCAGCCCGTTTTGCGATTGACGCTGCCACGGGTGCGGTCACGGCGAGATTGGATTTCGATAATCCGACAGATAATGGCGCCAATAATGTTTATGATTTTCAAGTAAATTACGCTAAAGCTGGTGTGACCTTAGTTACTGAGACTGTCGCGTTGACAATCACAAACCGTATTGCCGACGATAATAATACACAGGTTCAAGCGGCAGCTCAGCCAAAGTTGGGTGCAACATTGGCAAGTGTGGCGAGTGGAATTGTTGAAACAGAGAACCTGACAATTTATGGCAATGTCGGTACAAAAACCGTGGATGTAAATGGTGGTAGTACTGCACGTGATGTGGTTTCTGCAATCAATTCAGTTCAAGGTGATACTGGTGTCTATGCTGAATCTCAAACTCGTGTCAACATTACCTTCCCTGACCAAGCAGCTGCTGTCCAGGATACTGTTTCTTTTAAGCTTTACGGAAAAAATACAATTCCTCAGGTAATTTCTGGCACCGTGGATTTTGGTATAACAGGTGGCCGTGATGCAGATTTACGCGCCTTAGCCGACGCAGTTAATGGCGCTTCAGGAACAACAGGTATCACTGCTAGAGTGGCGCCAAATGGAGCGCGGCTATCGCTGATTTCAAATGAAGGATACGATATTGTGATGGAGGGCTACGAGCTCACTGCAAATACGATTTCTGCAAGTGTTTTCCCAGCAGATGAGAACCTAGTCAGTCTTGGGGCAGCGTCAACGATGACTGAGGGTACTGCCAATAACAATTCAATGCGAGTTAGTGGCGTCGTGACGTTCCACTCGCCCTATGTGTTCTCTATTGCTACTGCAGCGAGTGGTGCTGATGGTGGCGGACTTTTTCAGGAGACACCGGGAGCAGCAACACTGTCGGCTGTATCTGATCTAAATGTTCTTACAGTGGACCAGGCGAAGAAAATGTTGACTGCAGTTGATGGGGCGCTCGTTCGCGTTGACCTGGAGCGGTCTGATCTCGGAGCAACAATGTCGCGTATGGAATACACCATCAGTAACTTGTCGAACATCTCCCTAAATACAAAGGGAGCAAGGTCAAGAATTCAAGATGCTAATATCGCTGCTGAGACAGTCGAATTAAATCGTGCGCAGGTTTTGAGCCAAGCGGCTCAGGCAATGTTGGCTCAGGCTAACCGGACATCACAGTCTATTCTAAGCTTGCTTCAAGGGTAATTAAACATAGCTGCAATAAAAAAGGGGCGCCGATGGCGCCCCTTCTTTTTAATGTTGGGTTTTTCTTACTACTGAAGTAGTGCGAGCACTGATTGCTTAGACTGGTTTGCCTGAGCAAGCATGGAAGTCGCTGCCTGTCCAAGAATTTGCTGCTTAGACAATTCCGTTGTCTCACGGGCAAAGTCGGCGTCCACAATACGGCCTTTAGCTGTCTCAGTAAGCTGCGAAGCTGCAGACAGATTGTCAATGTTATGCTGCAATCTGTTTTGGATAGCACCGAGTTTCGCTTGGGCAGATGCAATCTGGTTAATAGCTGTGTCCAGAATTGTGATTGCAGCACTTGCACCGTTCTGCGAGGTAAGGTCCACGTCTGCGAGATGTGTGCCATCATCAACGGCGCTATTTTGAAGAGTTAGAGTAACTTCTTCGGTAAATGTGCCACCAGACTTGTCAGTATACACCACGTTAAAACTGTGAGAACTATCAGTGTCAGCGTCCATATCAGACACATTTGTGATTAATCCTGATGTTTTGTCGATGCTAAACTTACTAGCATCTGTTCCGGTAATCGTGAATTCACCGCCAGTTTTTCCTGAAGTTGTCCGGTAAGTAGTCATGGCGGCGCTCATAGCATCTGTTCCAATTTCAAGCTTTGACGCCTCATTCAACGCAACTGCAGTCTTGGCAGTGGTGACAAATGATGAGACCGCTGAAGTGTAAATGCCATTGAGGGTACTGGTGGCAGCAGAATCTGTGCTTGATCCAGTTGCGGAGTTGTCCCGACCACCAGTGGAACTATTTGTCGCTGCAGTCGAAATCAATGTGTCCACGCCGTCGGTGTTAGTAACGTCACCTACAGCTTGATCACTTTTGAATGCAGTCGCATTGTCGACGTCAACTAGGCGTAGGTTAGTGAAAACGTCCGAGTTAGCTTCAGCGCCAGCTGCAATTGCGGTAAATCTGAGCTGACGGGCGGCAACACCAGTACCAGCCTCTGCAGATGCAACGTATCCACCGATATCGCTACCATAGGCTGCGTTGAATTTAGCCGCTGCATCGGTGAAGTTTACAGCGCCGGCTGCGAGTGCCGTTGACCTATATGTTGTGCCATTAATTGTCACTTCCATAAAGTCGTTTGCGGAACTAGCGGCAAGTGGTGCTACGTCAAAGTCAGCTGTTCTCTGTAGCGCGCCAACGGCGGTGGTGGCTGAAACAGTACCTACTGCTGCCTTGGCTGCCACACCCGTATCAGTGTAATTGAGGGCAGCCGTCATTGCTATGTTAGAGTTCGTTGCGCCGACAGTTGCGAGCAAGTCTCCGCCGTTCGCACTGAAGGTGATGTCAACAGGTGTGGATTTGGCCTGATTGGCAGCATTTAAGTCGGCTACCAACGATGCAATGCCATATGTTCCAGCAGTTACGCCTGAACCAACAGTTGCTGATATATTTACGGCGTTTATTGTGACATCGAAAACATCCCCTGTGTTTGCGTTGGCCAGGGAGGCTCCGATACCAGTATATGTGCCGACCCTGTTGGTTGCGTCTCGACCAACGACTGCAGCTGTATTTGGAGCTGCGGAGACTGCAGCAGCGATTTCTGCTTTGTCTACCTGCATGATAGTGGGCGCGCCCATGGTTGTATTGCCCACATTGTCGTCATATGTGAGTGTTAAGACGGCAGCGGCTGCTGAAAACGTGCCTCTGACCCTATTAGCTGATGTTTGCTGGGCATTTTCATTGTTAAGAAGTGTAGCGAGCTCTGTGGCATTGAAGGCTGTAGAAGCAGTCAAAACCTCCGCAGTCAGCGTCTGACCATCAATGGTAGCGACGAATTGATCGCCGACAGTAACGGTTGAAGGCAAGGCTATGTTGGCACCGGTGGTGCCGGCTGTGTTAAAGATGGCTAACTCTTCTTGAGAGTTTGTGACTGTTAAAGCCACACTTTCAACGAATTTATCGCCAGTGCTTGATGTGTAAACGACATCAAAGTTGTAAACGTTGTCAGTGCCCGTGTCTCGTTTCACCTCAAAATCCAAGGAAGCGGTTATGATACCGTTCGCACTGTCAACAGTGAAAATTGATGCATCACTGCCAGAAACCGAGTAGGAGCCAACCCCTGTGTCAGCAGTCACAAAAGCCTGCAATGCGTTCGACAGAGCACCATCACTCGCATTTGTAGAGTTTGTCGCGCGGAATGAAGCAGCCGCTGACTCAGTGGTCGTCATCGTTGTAGTCGACGACTTAATCGCAGCTGTTGTGTCATTTTGTGCAATGTTAATTGAAATATTGTCGGTATATGACTTGCTACCGGCAGTGTAAGTTACTGCAACTGCATAAGTATTTTTTGGGTCTGCACTTGTATCGTAGGCAATAGGAGCCTTGCTAACGATAGCATTGTTGGTGAAGTTGAAAAAGCTCGCATCTGTGCCACCGAAAGAGTAAGTGCCGCCTCCGTTAGCAGACGCGAAATTCTGAATTCCTTGACCAAAACTTGTTGTTTGAACAGTAACTTCATTTGCAGCTTTAGCTGAAACGACTGTCGTGCCAATACTGTTTTCTGCTGTTGAACTGTCTGCATTCGCTATCACTTTTGTTCCAGCCAAGTTTGTGCCGCCAAGAGCGTCTACATTCATACGGTCGACCGTAACGTCGATGAGCTCGACGTTTGTGTTTCCAGCCCGAATGTTGGCTGAATAGGTGCCGTCTAGCACTTTAACATCGTTGAAAGCGGTGTTGTTTGAAATCTTAGTAACCTCCGCAAGAAGTGCGTCGATTTCAAGTTGAGCGTTTGATCTGTCACTCGATGTGTAGATTCCGTTGTTCATCTGGACGGACAGCTCGCGCATACGAATGAGCATATTACTGATTTCGGACATGCCTGCTTCAGCTGTCTGCACCAGGGAAATACCGTCTTGGGAGTTGCGGATAGCGATATTCATGCCTCGCAGTTGGCTCTCCATTTTGTTTGCAACAGAAAGACCCGCTGCATCGTCAGCTGCTGAGTTAATGCGAAGACCAGAAGCAAGACGCTCCATTGCTTTTGTCATCGAGTCATTCGCCTTAACGGCATAGGTGCGCGCAGTCAATGCACCTGCATTTGTGTTAATAACAGTCATTTCTAGTCTCCTAGTTACGTTTGCTAAGTAAAGGGCAACTTGCCCGTCCAGGTAGTTGAACGACTGAATAAGATAAATGTTAGTTAAAGCTGAAATTTTACAAATGAGATTTTTTTGGATCACCTCGTTTTTTTATTTGTGAATGATTTGCGAGAGCACGCAGCGATAGTGCCGTAGGCATAAAATATCCTTGTGAAGGGTCCATATTTACTGAAAATATTGACAATTCTGTCCTGCTCGCAAATAATTATCTTGCTGAAATTACAAACTAGTACTAATTACTAGCCACAAAATATTTGCCAGATGACACTATGGAACAACAGAGATGAATTTTTGCCGAGACTGGATTTTTGACGTTGCAGTTGCAAAAGTGAGCGATGAATTTTTATCGTTAAATCTGCCTCTTAACACGCTTGCTAAAAAATATGCTGAGGGATTGTCAGAAAAATACGCAGAAATTTCTGTGCAAGAAGTTTCAGATTCTTCAGAATTACTTTTGCTATTTTTGAATGAAGTTGATGCTGGTGAAAGTGCAGTAGAATTTTTAAATGGTTTCCAGTACTTCAGATATAATTTTGAATCGGTAAACAAGCTGAGAAAGCTAACGCCTTTATTTGGTGCTGCGGATGACCCAACCAAAACGATGACTTATTCGGGGGAGGCAACAGCCAAACGATTTAAGGCATATGTGTTTGGGCTTCGGTCAAATTCAGCGCCTGTTGCCCCAGCGGGTTGGCATTTAAGTGTCGATAGCAATTTGCTACATGTTGCCGATGTTGCGCGAAGAACTGTGTCTATTCTGGATGGGCTTTAGCTTTTCATGCTCGCGGTCCAGGCATCCATCATATTTGTCAATAGGCCCTGAGTTTCTTTAAATCCAGATACGGCTGACTCCATGGCCGTAAACTGTTGTACATATCTGGTGCGTTCGTTCTCCATGCGTGTGTCAAGAGCCGTGAGTTGGTCTTTGTGTTCTGAAATGTCTTCAGTGTAACGCTTCACTCGTTTGTCTACGTCACCATCTGTTTTCAAGACAGTGTCACTAAACTCACCGATTGTATCAAAAAGGCTTTTCCCGACATAAAAAGTGGACGTATGGTTGCCCTCGGCTGTAACCCAAATACCTTTTGCGTCCGTTGACGTAATCTTGAAAATACCACTCTCGAGAGACATTAACGTTCCATTTAGTGCTGCTACAGTATCACCAGCTGTATGGCTGTCTTCTGTCACAGCTGTAAGGTGAACATGATGGGCAGCAGTTGCCGTCAAACTTATGCTTCCAGGGTGAGGGATATATGTTAAGCCAGTATCTTGACCATTTCCAATATTGCCCGCATTTGTGTCATTATAAGTGAAATTAAGGTTCGAACCACTTACGGAGAATGTGCCGTTTGTTCCACCGTGTGCAGTGTTCAATGCGTTAGATATTGCAGTCAAATTATCGTTATTATTTAGCGCTGCGGTAGTCACAGTAAATGGTGAACCATTGTTGTCTATTCTTATACTGAATTTATCGCCTGCCTTTACAGTAGGCAGTGCCGGTGAAGAAACGACTGTTTTTTCTGTTGTTGAAGTGCCAGCAGTATTTTGCAGGCCTGACCCGAGGGTGGTGTAGGCCCCGCCACCATTTGTGCTTTTCTCTAACCGTCCGATTGTGTCGCTATTTTTTGCTGTTCCACCTGTATTGCAGATTACGGCCAGCTTGCCATCCAAGCCTCCAGTGCTTTGAGCGCCAGAACCCGTCCCAGAATTATAAGAGATGCCAACGGATGAGTCTAAAAAGAATAATTTACTAATTGTTCCGCCAACGGGCCCATTGTTTGTGTAAGTAAAAATTATGTCATTTGTATTATCAACTGAGAATGCTCCGGCAACCAATGGAGCCGCATTGGCTGTGTTTAACATATTTACGATATCAGTAAGATTTGATTGAGATGTCGCGGCCGCAGTCTCAATTTCAGTGCCGTTGATAGTTACTTTGAACTTGTCACCAGGGGCTATTGTTGGAACCGTAGGGCTTGTAATCCGTTCTATTTGTCGGGTTGCTCCATTTACACCTGCGGTATCTTGTGCGCCACTGCCCGTGCCAGAATCGTAGGTTGTTCCTGACGAGGCATCCAAGAAGAAAAGCTTACCAATAGTGCCACTAACTGGCTCGCTGTTGGTGTAAGTAAATATAATGTCATTTGTGTTGCTAACTGAAAATGTACCCGGAACTAATGGCGCGGCGTTGGCGGTATTCAACATATTAACGATGTCTGACAGGCTAGATTGTGATGTTGCCGCCGCCGTCTCAATTTGAGTGCCATTTATGGTAACTTTAAATTTATCTCCAGCAGAAATTGTTGGAACAGTCGGCGCAGTAATCCGCTCAACTTGCCGAGTGCCAGCTGTATTACTAAATCCATATCCGACGTCAGATCCTGATGCTGCAGTATTTGCTGCCGTGTCAAGTTTTCCGGCTAAATAATTAATTCGCTGAGTGGCTGTTGTGAAATTACCAATTGCCGTAACATCCGAACCGGTAATGGTGTAGGCAACAGGAGTTGTGCCACCACCGGTTTGAATATCAACTTTAAAGATATCATTCTGATTAGCTGATGAAATTGCATTATTGATGTCACGAGAGTTTTCATCAAAGAATACTGTTCTATTAGTGAGCGCGCCCTGGCGTGATACTCCCGGCGTCCCAAGAGGAGTGGCTGGAGAATACGTTAAACCTGCGCTCATCGTAGTCGTTTGCGCCGTTGCAGAGTCGTTATACTTAAAAACAAGGTTAGATCCAGACCCACTGAAAACCCCATTTGCTTTGTTAGAACGGGCTGCATTGGCTGAATTAAACGCAGCTGCAAGTTTGTCAACAGAATAAGAGCTATCGCCGCTAGAGCCTATTGCTGCCGTGGTTATAGTTTGTCCGTCAACTGCAATTGTAAATGTATCCCCAGCATAAACGACTGCGGGAACGCTTGGGGTTGCAAGAGTAAAAGTACGCTCGGCAAGGTCGTTTATATTAAACGTGACGGCTTCCGTAAATTTCCTGAATGAACTTGGCAAATCATCGTCTGTTACAGTGTATTCTACGTTGAAGGAATACGAGGGCTTTACTTCCCTGTCCGTTCCGCCAGTGACGGTGACAACGCCATTAGAATTTATAGTCAGGAGTGATCGGTCAGTGCCAGTTATTGACCATGATCCACCTGGGTGGTCCGCAACATAAGCTTGAAGATTATCACTTAGTTGGCCATCGTTTGCGCCAAAACTTGAGTCAATTGATTTAAAGGTCTGGCTTCTGGACTCATCAGCGCTAATCACGCTAGAGGCAGACTTTATCAATGAGAGAAATCCATACGTTCCGGGCGACCACTCGGAGCCGGTCATTTCTGCTTCAACAGCTACATTGGTGCTAGTTACATGACTTTTAGACAAAGCAGCAAACTCGGTTGGATTAGAGGCAAAGTAACTTTTAAATTTTGTTTCGTTAAGGCTTAGTGTGCCGTCTCTGTTAGTCATCACTCCAAAGTTAGATAGATAGATCGAGTCAGCACCAAACCCAACTATTGGCGTGGTAGTCATTAAACGAAGTCTGTTACGAAATGAACGAATTAAAGTATCGCCAGCCAGGGCTCCACGGGCCTCATCATCAAGAGAGTTGTTGTTAAGGGTCATTAGGCCGTTTGTTATGGTGTTCATTGCCTCAACGAAAAGCTTTGTTGCCTCTATACTGACGTTTTCGTCGTGGCGGGCAGAAATCTTCTGATTGATAGTGGTTGGAGCCTGGAGGGTCATTGTGACCCCGGGTATTATGTCAGTTATCGTGTTGCTTTCCCGCGTAACGGACAAACCATTGAAAGAAACTACAGCATTGGAAGCTGCCGCGATTTCCTTGGACGCATCACCGCCATTTGCGGCTCCAGATCCATTCGTTTGCGGATCGTAACTTAAATTTGATATCGATCCTGAGTTTGTTGGCGTGGCTTGAATGCGGATTTGGTTGTTTGTTCCTAATGGAGAGGCAATTATTAATGTGTAATTGTTGTCGGCGGCTTTCACTATTGAAGCTGTGATACCTTTGTTGAGCGCATTAATGCGGTTTTTAACAGACGTCAGTGTATCAGATCCATCCAAGACCAAACTTTGAGCAGTAAAGTCCGTATTTACTGTAAATGTTTTATTGTTTGAGCTATCTGTTGCCCAGGTTCCCAATTGAATATTTAGTCGGGAAGCGTCTAATGTTGCGTTTGCAGTGGCATAGCCAGAAAATGCAACAGATTGGGGAGTTGCTAAGCTGGTGATTTTAATGTTGTGATCAAAAGGTGTCACCAGTGTGGGGTTTGTGACTGAAACGCTAACAGACGAAGCATTACCGTCTGCACTTGTCGCTTGCACTGCGAGTGTGGAAGCCTGCGCCAGGGCGTCGAGACTTGTTTGCAACGTGTTAAATTGCTGTTTTACCTCAGCAAAGGCAGAAATTGAGACGGTTTTTTCATTAATTTTCTCAGTAATTGTTGTTTCTCTGGGCGCTTTTTCTGCGTCCACCAACGCGTCCACAATTTGTGTAACGTTTAAGCCGCTTCCCACGTTTAATGCGCTGAGATAATCAACTGCCATAATTCACCAAATGCCCCGCAATAGAGGGATACGTAAACCCAATAACGGCCCAGTACTGCAAAATTTATGCCGATTGTGTGAATTTTATGCGATAGTTAGGTTGTTTTTGGAGCTTTTTTGATTGTTGGGACGATGAACCGGCGTCAAAATTTGAGTTAGATGATCAAAGCTCACGGTCTTTGCCTATTTTCTTGGGTTGTATACTTATGCCACCAATATCGATCAAACATCACTCAACTGCAGACTCAATAAAGTATTTGGGAACTGTTCTTGTTATTGGAGGGGGCATTGGGCTCCTTGTATCCGTTGTGTGTAGCTTGTTTGTTGTTTCTGTTCAATGGCTTATAGACAATCGTAACGGGTTTTTCGATGAGTTTTTGATGCTTCCTGGAACAGAATTAACATTAATGCCGGCACTCTGGTTAACCGTAGCGGCTCTGCTTTTGTTCGTGGTTCGGAAAGTATTCAAAATTGATCGTTGGCATGGCCCAGCCGATAGTATTTATGCGGCCCACAGAACAGATAATGAACTTGACATCAAAGCTGGAATTGGCTCTACGCTGGCGGCATTTATTTCACTTGGTGGCGGTGCTCCAGTTGGTCAATATGGGCCGCTTGTTCACTTTGGCGCCTCTATTGGAAGCCACCTCTCTGTTAATTTTGGTGGTCGCCGAATTACCGCAGATATTTTTATCGGTTGTGGTGTCGCAGCTGCTATTGCTGCTGGCTTTCATGCTCCTATTGCTGGCATTGTCTTTGCCCATGAGGCTGTTTTACGGCACTTTTCATTTCGGGCTGTAACGCCGATTGCTATTTCAAGCATAACATCAGCTTGGTTTTCCAGCGCAGTTTTTGGCGGTCAGCCAATATTTCAAATCGATTTCATCCTTCCCAGCCTTTTACCAATGGTTCCGGCACTTCTTGCAAGCGGTGTGTTTTTTGGATTAGTTGCAATTTTATTTATGAAGCTATTATTTGCTGGTGGAAAACTTGCGGCTGGTACTCGTCTGAAACCACTGCAACTAGGATTGACTGCCGCAGCGATTTGCGGAGTTGTTGCAATGTTTGTACCTGAAGTTATGGGGCTGGGAGTGGAAACTATTGATGTCATTCTCGATAATGGATATTTACTCAATTTTCTTTTGATCTTGCTGGTGCTGAAAATGGCGGTGACCTCATTTGCAATTGGGTTTGGTTTGTTTGGCGGGGTGTTTTCTCCAGCCTTATTCATTGGTGCTGCTGCAGGAGGTTTTGTGGCAAACGCTATTTCAATTTTTGGGTTAGCTGTTGCACCACAATTGTTTGTGGTCGCTGGCATGGCTGCAGTGGCGGCGGCAGTCGTTGGCGCGCCTATTGCAGTAGTCCTTATTGTTCTCGAATTTACAATGTCCTATGAATTTGCGGTTGCCGCGATGCTCTCAGTCGTAATGGCAACACTGCTTAGTAGCCTTCTGTATGGTCATTCATTTTTTGATGAACAGCTTGCACGGCGAGGTATTGACTTGTCGCAGGGGCGTGGAAATTTGGAGTTGATGAATCAACCCATTACGTCGGTTGTGAATGATGATTTTGTAGCTCTTTCCCCGGGCTTATCGGTAAAGGCGGCCGTTAAACTATTGGCAAAGGCAAATTCAAGTGAGGGATATTGCCTTGGCGAGGCAAATAATTTTGTTGGCAAATTTTCACTGCAACAGCTCTTGTTGGCCCGCCAGAGTGACAAAATCAAAGCGCATTTAATGATTAATCCGGTTATTCTGAACCACGACGCATCAGTAATGCAGGCCATTGAAGTTGCCAGCAACTTTGTTGGCGAGGCAATACCAGTGGTAGATTACAGCAAAAATGAATTTTTGGGGGTCGTTACTGAAGCTAATATCTTTCAAGCTTATTTATCTACACAATCACGTATCCATGACCTTGAGCACAGCTAAATAGCATTATCCCGCCGATATTAGGTTTATCTGCTCGGGCAATATACCCTCTAAACAAGAATATCGATTTCGTTACGAAAACGCGGCGCATCGCGGTACATATCAGATATGCGTGCAATATTTGAATGGGCTGCGTTGTGTACAAAGCCTGGCGAGAGACTTGCGCGGGCTGCCAGAAAATTCTCTGATGTGACTGCTGAGGGTGCCTGACGAGGACTGTAAATCTTGGCATGTTGTAAATTTGCGAAATCAGGCAGCACCCTTGCTGATGGACTAATCTCTTCATTGCCATTTGCTGGCAAGGCCAGTGTTGGCATAACGTTTGCAGAAGAGTTGATAGAACCTGTTTCCACAGCTGAGCCCTTGGCAGAAACTGGTTTTGAAGACGCTATCGGTCTAACATCTGTTTGCTTGGGTGTTATCATGGTGAAATCGTACGACTATTTGTTGTTTTAAGCAACTTTAAGTTATGAGAGCTATTAAATGAATTATAGCAGTAGAACACAAGCCTATCAGAACGCAGAGCGACAGGCACTTGAAGAAACAAACGACCCACATTTGATAATCATGACCATGCTTGACGCATTGGTTAAGTCGATGATTATTTTTGCAGATAACGTTGACTTAAAAAATGGTGGTAATGCAGAGTTAAAGTCAAAACATTTTTCACGTGCCCTCTCAATGATCTACGCGCTCCAGACAAGTCTTGACTTTGAAAAGGGTGGAGATATTGCAAATAATCTATTTCAACTATACGAGTTTAGTCGTGTAAAATTGATCGAGGACTTGAGTGGTGGCGTTGCTGAGGGTACGCCTCAGGCGATAGACGTGATGTCGAGTATCCGTGATGCTTGGAACGAAATGGGAAAGCAGATTAGCGATGAAAAATGATGTTTCTGAGCAGTTTCAGTTGCTGAATAAACATATATCTGCCGCAATTTCTGGACAGGATTATGTCCGCGCGGCTTCGCTTGATCGTGCACGTCAAGAAGTGCTGAAAGATATTTGTTTGATGGATGTAAAGGCGATTGACGTTGATTTCTTCAGCATCGTCGAAGAATGCGCCCGCGATAATGCTAGTCTGATTCAAGCTGTCCAGCAGGATATGAACCATATTAGCTGGCAAACAAGCCGCTCGCTAAAAGCGCAGCGCGCCTACCGAAGTGAAGTCTAGCCAATTTGCAAAATCGAGCGCTATCTTTTTGATGAGCTTGCCGATTGGGACGCTGGTCCTGGTTTAACTGACCGGCTTTTCGATCATAAATTTCTTCATTTTCTCGATTAATGTGGTGCGGCGCAGCTTTAAGGCGTCGGCTGCATGGCTGATCATGCCGTTTGATTTATCAAGTGCAGCTTCGATCAATACAATCTCGACTTCCTGAAGATGCCGCCTGACATCGATTGTGTCAAAATAGGCGAACCAGTCACGATAATGGCTTGGGTGCGGCAAGGGTGACTCGCTGTCATTGTCGTCGTCAACAATACCACCCTGCGCAAGATCGGCCGAGGCCTCCCATATGGCATCTTGTTCTTCTGCAGGGTCAGGCGCGCGCAAACGCAGCAAATGATCGCGCACATGCTTTGCCTCTAACTTGCTTCCCGGAAATAACAGGCATGCGCGTTCGATCACATTGCGCAATTCGCGTACATTCCCGGGCCAAGGGTAACGCATAAATTCCTGCAAGGCGCTTTCGTTAAATTCGGGAAGGGGGCTATTATCACCTTGTTTTTCAATTATTTTTTTTAAGGCAATGACGATTTTTGGGATATCAACCGCGCGTTCCACAAGGGCGGGTAATTTAATCGGGAAAACATTGATCCGATAAAATAGATCAGCGCGAAATTTGCCAGATTCGATATCTGCTTCGATATTTTGATGTGTTGCGCAAACAAGCCGAAGATCAATTGGGATATCCTTGCCACCGCCAACGCGCTGGATGGCGCGGTTTTCAATTGCTCGCAATAGCTTTGCCTGAAGCGGCAATGGCATATCGCCAATTTCATCAAGAAATAATGTGCCGCCTGAAGCCATCTCAAAACGACCCTGGCGGGTTTTTTCAGCGCCGGTAAAAGCCCCTTTTTCATAGCCAAACAGCTCTGACTCCAGCAATTCTGCCGGAATGGCCGAACAATTGACCGAAATCAAAGCGCCCTTTCTTGCTGAAAATTTGTGAATACTGCGAGCGACAAGTTCTTTACCGGTGCCAGTTGCGCCAAGAACAAGAATAGTCGTCTTGGCGGGTGCTGCAATATCTATAAGCCTTCTTACATCACGCATTGCCGCGGATTGGCCAACCAGTTCGTTTTCGCCCACACTAGATACCCAACTAAAGTTAAAACCATAGACCATGTCTTGTACGGAACTCTAGACCATGGTGTCAGAAATTTGAACAAAAAAGATTATCTTTTAGGTTTATGTGTCAGAAAATTGCAATCAATTTTTTAAAGCGAGTCGAATAAAAAAAGTCAATAAATCATATAGATAGATATTTTCATCCTTTCTTGACGCAACTTGGCTTGGTTTTTGCCTTTACCGGTGGGCATGAGTAGTCAGGAGACATAAAACATGGTTAAAGTTTGTATTGAAAGACAGCTACTGCCTGTGGCGGATATGCTGGTCGATATTTTTACAATGCGGCTGGCCGAAGTTGGCATTCGCGAGGGTGTTGCGTCCAAGCCAGCAGGGAACTTTGCGAACGGTTCAGCAAATCCGAATGGTAAAATTCCGCAAAGCTATGATGTGTTTTTATGCAGTACTGAATTTGCTGAGAAGAATGGTGGCACGTCCGGCATTGTTGATTTGGCCCGAAGCATGAAAGCCAAAAAGTTAATGGTAATTGGACATGATGAAAGCGATCAATTCTTTGTCTCGCATGAGATGACTGGCAAATTGATCCGGCTTTGCATGCCAAAATCTGCACAAACCACCCCCGCGGCGGCGAACTATAGCTTGCAAATGGCGGTAACGCTTTGCCTTGATAGTGACCATGTTGCTGTTGCCGATCCAAATAGCCGTCAATTAATGGCGCTGGCGAGCCGTGTTGCGGTTACAGATGTCACAGTGTTTGTCAATGGCCCAACGGGAACGGGTAAAGAAGTTCTCGCCAAATTCATTCACAATCAATCAAGCCGCAAGGACAAGGCCTTTGTCGCTGTCAATTGCGCTGCGATTCCTGAAAATATGCTTGAAGCGATTCTGTTCGGTCACGAAAAAGGCGCGTTTACTGGCGCATCTACAGCTAATAAGGGCATTTTCCGAGCTGCTGATGGTGGCACTTTGCTGCTTGATGAAATTTCTGAAATGCCATTGTCATTGCAAGCGAAATTGCTGCGGGCATTGCAAGAGCGCAAGGTAACCCCGCTTGGCAGCCAACGCGAAATTGATGTTGATGTTCGAGTGATTGCAACGACAAATCGCGATATGCTGTCTGAAATTAGCAATGGAAAATTCCGCGAAGATCTATTCTACCGGCTGAATGTTTTCCCGCTGACAACCCAACATCTGGCACAGCGCACCGACGATATTATTCCAATTAGCAGCATCTTGCTTGCTCGCCACAGCATGGTTCTTGATGATCTTCCGTCGATCGATGACGAAGCGGCGGACATCCTGCTGTCTTACAATTGGCCGGGGAATGTACGCGAGCTGGAAAATGTTTTGCAGCGCGCCATAGTTCTGTCGTCTGGCGGTAAAATTATGGCTGGTGACATTATGGTCGATGGCGCCATCCAAGAGCGGATTGTGAAAAGTATGACGACAGAAATGGTCCTTTCAAAAAGCGCAAGCGCTTAACCGGTTAAGAGGTAGATATGACACAGATTAGTTCAGTGACGGCTCCAATTTCTTCACTTCGCGCCCAGCTTCGTGCCCAGGCCGGTGCAGCTCTTGCCCCCGAAACCAACAATTCCGGTTTCACCGATCGCATGGGTAATGCGCTCAAAGAAGTGGCAAATGCCCAGAACGAGGCTGCTAGTATGACCAAAGCTTATGAGCTTGGCACCGAAAATGACATTTCAAAAGTTATGATTAGCCAACAGGTTTCCAGCCTTGGATTCCAGTTGACCTTGAATGTGCGGAACAAAATGCTCAGCGCCTACAAGGATATTATGAATATGCCCGTTTAGGCAGCGTTAAACCGCGCTTAAAAATTGAAATTAAGATCCATTTATTGAAAGTTCAGGATACAAAACCATGGCCGACGCAGTTGTAAATCAGAATAGTGAAATGGTTTCGAATAACTCTGGTGTTTTCCAGCAAGCAGGGTCGCTTGTCTCACAAGTAAGTCGCATTTATAACCAACCAGCATTTCAACGTTCACTGCCGACCTTTATTGCTTTGGCGGTGGCGGTGATTGGTCTTGGGGCCTATCTCTTGATGCAGCAGCCAACACTTACCACACTTTATGCAGGCCTTCCTGAAGCAGAAAAATCGCGGGTTCTCGATGCGCTTCGCAATTCGGGGGTGAATGTTAGGCTGGATCCTGTTTCGGGTGATGTTCTTGTCCCAACTGAAAACTATCATAGCTCGCGCATGACATTGGCTGCTCAGGGCCTGCCAGCATCGGTGGCAACGGGGTATGAACAGTTGGACTCAATTCAAATGGGATCAAGCCGGTCGGTTGAAGCGGCTAGATTGAAGCAATCACAAGAAATGGAACTCGCCCGATCGATCAGCGAGATTGATTTGGTGATAAGTGCGAGGGTGCATCTTGCCCTTCCTGATAAAGAGGTATTTGTGCGCCAGCAGGCCGAGCCAACAGCGTCGGTCTTTTTGCAGCTTGCGCGTGGGCGTAGCCTTGGCCGTTCACAGGTTGAGGCGATTTTGCATTTGGTATCGGCGTCGGTTCCAAGCCTGACCAAAGAAAACGTATCGGTGATTGACCAGAACGGTAATTTGCTGTCCCGCAGCAATGGCAGTGCTGAAGGCCAGTTATCAAATGAACAGTTAGAGCAACGGATCCGGTTAGAAGACATTTATCGAGCCCGTATCACATCGTTGCTCGCCCCGATTGTGGGGGTAGGCAATATCAATGCCCAGATCAATTTGGATATTGATTATACACGTAGTGAAGTTACCGAAGAATTCGTTGATCCAAACGGTAATGCGCTTCGAAGCGAGCAAAACACATTGGATAGAACAATGGCAGCGCAGGCCAAGGGTGTTCCAGGTGCGCTTGCAAATCAGCCACCTGCTGCAGCCAATCTGAAAACACAATCAACTGCAAATGGCGGCAGTGAAGAAATGAGGTCGCAATCTTCAAGTGAAGTGAAAAATTATGAGGTCAGCCGGACCGTTTCAAGCACAATGAAGCCAACCAGTGTAATTCGCAAGATCAATGCCGCAGTTCTGGTGCGTGAACGCACCATCACGGATCCGGAGACAGGTCTTTCAACGACACAGAAAATGACTGAAGGTGAATTGCTGCAGATCGAAAAGCTCGTTGCTGATGCTGTTGGTATTGATAAAGAGCGGGGTGACAGCCTAACCGTCTCAAGTGCGCCCTTTATGAATGAATTGGCTGAAGGCGTGAAGATAGAATGGTTCGAAAAACCTTACATGCGCTCAATCATAAATCAAGCTGGATTTGTGCTGATCCTCGCCATTGTAATTCTTGGCGTTGTTCGTCCATTGCTGAACCGCATTCTGATCCCAACGCAAGTGCCTGGCCTACACGGTGCGCCTGGTTCTGAAGATGAAATTGATCTTGACCAGATCGAAGTTGGCGAAGGTGAGAGTCTGGAGGATATTAAGGCAAAGCTTAAACCAAAAAAGGCGTCAATTTCAGCGGAAATGTTGGACACGGCGAATACCTATGATGACAAAGTTGCGGTAGTCCGTATGATAGTCTCTGATGAGGCCGGTCGTGTATCCAATGTGTTCAAGCAAATGATGTCTCGTGACATCAACTAAGCGGCAACGTGACAAAGGTAAAAGGTGAGTGACATGGCGGCTCCAGCAGAAGATCAAGCAAGAGATACAGACAAAGGTTCAGTTTTTGAAAACCTTACAGGCACGCAAAAATCAGCGATCCTAATGATGTTGATTGGCGAAGATGAGGCATCAGAAATTTTGCGCAACCTATCACCGCGTGAGGTTCAGCATCTTGGTACGGCAATGTATTCAGTTCAAGGACTTGATCAAGAAACTGTAAACCTTGTTCTTGACGAATTTCTGGTTATCATTAAGGCGCAAACTAGTCTCGGGATGGGCGGCAGCAACTACATTCGTAATATAATGCTCAAAGCACTCGGAGAAGATAAATCTCAGTCGGTCTTGAGCAGGATTGCGCCATCAGCAAGTGAACGGCCTATTGAGATCCTTGACTGGATGGATGCGCGTTCAATTGCCGAATTGATTTCCGACGAACATCCGCAGATTGTTGCGCTCGTCGTCTCTTACCTTGACGCCGGTCAAGGAGCGGATGTGCTCGGACTTTTACCTGAAAATGTTCAGGCAGAAGTAATTCGTAGAATTGCTACTTTGAAAACAGTTGGCCCAGATGCCATTCGTGAACTTGAAGAGGTGATGCAACGTAAATTTAAAGCAAATACCTCACTTCGAGCAACGCAAGTCGGTGGTATTGATGCGGCGGCAAGAATAATGAACTTTACGCAGCAGGCGATGGAAGGCCGTATCATGAAAGATATAGCCAAGGGCGACAAGGGTTTGATGCTGGCTATTCAAGAAAGCATGTTTGTTTTTGACACCTTGATCATGTCAGATGATAAATCATTGCAAACTCTGCTGCGCTCCGTCGATACAGAGCTTTTGATTATGGCCTTAAAAGGTGCGGATGAGCCTCTTCAGGAAAAGCTATTCTCATGCATGTCAAAACGTGCGGCTGCCAATATTATGGATGAGATGGAAGCGTTGGGGCCGGTGCGCCTTACAGAAGTTCAAGGTGCCCAAAAAGAAATCATCAATGTTGCGCGGCGCTTGTCTGATGAAGGTAGTATTGTACTTGCTGGTCGTGGTGGTGATGATTTTGTTTAGGTTGGAAATAGAGTATTCGTGACATGATCGACGCGGTCAAAATGGATAATGAAGAGCAAAGCGGCCATCTTGCTGAAAGCGAGGTTGCCCGTCTTCTCTCGGTATTGCAAAATGCTGAATTCAAACGATCCGAAACCCATAATATTCCTAAGGATCAGAGCTTTAAGCCCCGCAGTTTGATGGAAATTGCGGTTGAAGCTCAACAACGTGATGCTGAAATCGAAGCGGTCAGACAAGCCGAAGAAGCGCTTGCCGTAGCGAAGCGCGCTGAGAAAGCGCCGGCGAGTAGGGCGCAAGCGGGCGATGACCCAAACTCTTCTGATCCAATTCTTGATAATCAAAAGTCTGCAACGGACGAAGGTGGCGATGGGGCTTTGATACCTGCTGATGGCGCCGAAGATGTTCACGGGCAAACCACATCTTCTGACAGTCCGCCAACGCCAATCATTGATGCCGACCCAGATGCAGAAAAGGACTCAACACCAGATTTTAGGTCAGGGGATCAATTAAAAGATTTGAGCAGCGACCCTACCAATCTGGCGCTTACTAGTGACAGCCTTGGCAATGATGTGACCGAACATGATCCAGTAGCCGATGATAGTAACAGTGACACTGCGCAAGGTGCGCCGGTTGCATCCAATTTTGAAACGGTCACCGCGGCATTTGAACGTGGTAAAGCTGAGGGCATTGTTGCTGGACGCGAAGCCGGTATTGCCGAAACAAGTGCCGCGGCCGAAGCTAGTGCACAGGCTAATTTAGCCGACAAGGTTGCCGCTTTTGAGGCAGCGCTTGTGGCACTCACCAAGCCGCAGGCTTTGCAGGCAGAAGATTTGTCACGTTCAATTCACGCCACGATTTTGAAACTTGCAAGCCAGCGTGCTGGTCAACACATTGACGAAATGCCCAAAAATTTCTTGGCGCGTGTTGAGGAGCTAGTTACAGGCATTGGCCAGAAAATGACTGCTGGAAAAGTGCATATCAATGGTGATGATTATAAGGCCATGCTGCCATATTTGACGGACACGCAATTTGATTTTGTCGCCGAGCCTGATCTTGCACGTGGTGATGTCATTCTAAAATTTGCGGGCGTTGAGTTGTATGATATTGCTGAAACTCGTCTTAGTGGGCAATATGCTGAAACTGTGACGAGTAAAGTTGAAGCCGCTCTAGAGACTGCAGAAACAACGCCGTTAGAAACAACGCCGTTAGAAACAACGCCGTT
>CESO01134932.1_pt1 | contig 36958 bp, 50 predicted proteins | sample 356341 | NCBI WGS metagenome assembly CESO01 (sample SAMEA2621812, study PRJEB7988) | marine metagenome | biome: marine biome (ENVO:00000447); feature: deep chlorophyll maximum layer (ENVO:xxxxxxxx); material: "saline water (ENVO:00002010), including plankton (ENVO:xxxxxxxx)" | depth 35 m | reverse complement strand
ATGAGACCGCTTCTAAAATCAGACCGCGCTTGCTCGTAAGTCTTGCCATTGAACTTGGCTGAGTTCGCGGCAGTGGCGTCTTTATCGAGCTTTTTCGTCTGAATGTTTCGCATCAACTCAATAGCGGTTTGGTTGTTTTGAATCTCTTCGATAAGCTCTTTAATCGAGTTCAAGTCGCTCGGCACATTCGCCCCGATGACCGCCGCAATTTGTTGGTTTACATACTCTTGCTGTGTGTCGTGTAAGCCTTGCGCGAACCGTTTCGCCTTACCGACTTCGCTATTAATGTAGTCTTGCTGCGTATTGTGCTTACGGTCCGTGTACTGCTTCGCTTCGACAAGCTTATGATCGGTGTATGTTATCGCGTCATTATGTTTATCTTCGAAGTACACTTGTTGCGCTTCGTGCTGCTCGGTTGTGAAGCTATTCGCTTCTCCGATAATCTGAGTGTAAGTTTTGTCATTCAGTTTATCGGCGTTCGTTGCAACATCAGCACGAGGGTGATAGCTGTCGTGATACACGCGCTTTGTTACTTGAGCGTATAACTCCCCCGCAAAATTGATGTTTTTAGAACCTCTCGCTACACGCATAAACCACTGGCGTGCTGCGTCTTTCGACCATGTAAAAAGCTGCAAAAAGTTGTCTTGTCCGTGGTATTGCATCCCGCCGCCGTATTCAGCGTTAGCTTCGGAAATTATCACCTCACCGCTTTCGTTAGAGCCTTTTTTTATGTGGATATCACCCGACAAGTCGCCGCCAGACTTAAGAAAGAACAAGCCGTTCGCCCACGATTTAAGCGTGGTAATGATATTGCCCTTTTCAACATTGGTATGGTTTATCGCTTCGCCGTGTTTGGTGTCGGTGTAAGCCTTCGCTTCGCTTAGGTTTTTAGCCAGAGCGCGCCAGAACATCGAAAGATTAATATATTTAAGACGGCTCGATACTTTGTTATCAATATCCGACTCAACGGCGGCGTGCGCTTTTTGCAAATATTGAGGGTGTGGGTCAGCATGATCTAAATGCGTTTGAATGTGCTCTTTGAGTTCTTCATGAGTCACAAACAACGCGCTCGAATCGTAGTTGTTCGCTATACCATCCGTCGCAATGGAGGTGATTTCAAATTTGATACGCAGCGGGTCGGTCTTGGCTTTGTAGTCACCAAAGCCGCGCGCATAGGCGAATACTGTCCCGTCATCGAGCAAGAAAGCAATGCCGTTTAGTTGAAAGCCACCCACGCCGATAGGGATATCAGAAAACATTTTTAATACGTTCTCTTCTCGCTTCACATATGCCAAAAACGGCTCATGCGCTGGATTTACACTCTCGATGTTGGCAGGGTTTTGATTGCTTGGTAATAAGTCAGAATCAACCACCATATGAGTAACGGCTATCTCTCGCCTTTCAGCTATCGCGTCGAGGTGACGAGCTATGCCCTGTTTCGTAATATAGATTTTCGTATCTGTTGTTCTGCTCATGTTAATCCTTAAAACGTAACTCTTTACCTTTAGAAAGGCGGGGCATGTAATAAAAACGGTCTAGCCAAAAGCGGCCTAGCTCTAACATGACCGTGTCACGCTCTGACTTGGTGTTATTCACACGCTCTTTTAATCGGGCTTGTAAATCGGCGGTCAGTGGCTTATCGACAATGAGATTGAACACACGCAGTGAAAACGGTAAATCTCCAGACGCTATCTCTGCTTGACACCCAAGCGCTCTAAGGGCGTCAAGAATGCCTTCACGAGTGCCTGATTTTTGATGAATCTTTGTCGCGTTCTCTATCGACGCTCGCTTATCACTTTCAATATCAGAGGCGAACCAATCTCCTACCCCCGCCTCTTTCGCCATGATATCGAGTAACTTTGCGTCGGTTTTTTGCGGGTCGGTCAGCCAAGAAAGAAAGTCCTCGTTTTTCGTCAAACGGGCGATGGTTTTCTCAAACGCTTCTTCGAAGGGGGTGCGGTTATCGGGGAGTAGTGTTCTAAATCTCTCGTGGTCTGACATTGGTTGAAATCCCTACACAAAACGGGGCTTGAAACCATTCGCAAATCAAATCGGATTCCGGCTTGATGATTTGCGGCGTTTCGCCGTTGTGGTTATGAACGATTTGAATCAAACGGGTTCGCTCGATTGCACCGCCTAACTTATGTTGCTCTTTGGCGTACTGCTCTAGTGCTTTGTTTAGTGCGTCTCTGTTGACTAGCTGATTCGGTTTTGAGATTTCTTTAGCTTCAATCTCAACTTCATAATCAACCACCTCAGCGCCTTTCACGGTTAGCTCATCGGTTTCTTGTGCAATGTCTGGACGCGATAAATATTCCAACACCGTTTTCATTAAGGCTTGGCTTGGCTGACCACTTCCCGAGTGTGATAGCACTCTGGCTTGTACTTTCCCTGAGTAGGGTTCCGTTGTTCTTACATCGGCATCTTTTGGGCGCTCTATTCCCTGCGTCGATGAAAACTCATATTTCACGACAACGGTATTTTCACCTTCACTGCTTACGGTGATAACAGGGCGCTCACCCAAGGTTAAACAGTGAAACCTGTAGCCCGTTCTAGTGCCTGTGGTCGATAAGCCATAGGGCGCAAGCGAGTAGCGAAGCAATAACGATTCATCCGACTCCAAAACGGCGGGTTTAATAGGAAACGTAGTCGTATCTTCTGGCTCTAAAACCTGACGTTCTAAGCCGTAACGCTTCACAATCAAATCAATCATTTTTGAGTTTGAAACCGTCTCGCTAAATAGCTGCTTTGCGCTGTAATTGTTGATGCGGGTTTGTTTCTGCTTATAGAGCACCAAGCAATCCAGTAACAAAGCGCTTGTTTCATGTGGGCTACGAAGACCACGGATGATGTTATCGGCTCTATCTTTGCCGACACGTTCCAAAAGGTAGGGATAAAACACATCGTTTATCGCCGCTTCTCTTTCCGTGTCGAAAGGTTCAGGTGTGAAAATTTCTATGGTCATAAACTCAAGCTCTCACGTTGGCCTTCATAGTCGTAATGGATGGAAATTCGATACCCTGCACCGTGAATCCTTACGTCTATTTCGGCGTTTTTGATGTCTTGTAAATCGTTGTGAGGGTCTTCAATGATTCGGTGGATTCGGTTAATAATGATCATTCGGTTGTAGTTGTTCGCTATACCAAACAGCTTTCTAAGCTTGCCCCCAACTTTTCGGCGCTTTTCACGAGTACCTACCTCCGTTGTAATCGCTCGTTTTAAGCGCTCGGCGGCTTGTACGGCGCCAGAAACTGACAATCCCGTGATTGGGTCGATACCTTCCATACTTCCCCTTAGAATTGATTAGAGACGGTTAACTTGCGTTTGAATGTTGAAATTAGTGAGGCGGGGGTGATTATCTAAAACCACCACCCGATTTCGTTTATCACCAAAGAGGCCAATCAATAGCCCACACTCACCCGTCCGAACCACTTGAAAGCGCTCACCGTGTTTTAATTCTGATAACGTCAAAATGTGCTCCTGCCTTTTCACTGCGAACGATTTCAAGCCGCTCACAGTCCATTTGAGTGATAGCAATTTTTATCCTGGTACGCGCTCGATGACGCGCCGAGTGATAGCAAAGAGGCGCGCTGCAAAAAGCCGGCAACGCGCAAAGTGATAGGAGTAAGAGGATTTAGAAAGGTGAAGACTCACCAACAGGGGTGTTGTGGGTGTGACCTTCAACAAGCTTACCGTTCACGCGGCAAGAGGCCGTTTTTATAGTTGTCGAAGTCACATTATTTATCACCGCGCCGCCTGCGTTCATAGAGAACGCCCCCGCCGCATAACTGGCGATTGCCGGAGTCTTAAGGCTAACGCTCACGTCAAGCGCACCCGTAATAGCAACATTGCCTTTTTGCGAGTGTTTGCCTTGCGTGTTGGCAGAGGTCGCGATTCGGTTATAAGTCTTCGTCTTAACGTTCATCGAACTGGAAGCGTTCACATTAAACTCTAGGGTGTCGAACGTGATTGATTTCTTGGCGAATAGCGTGTGATTCCCTTCGGAATCTGTCTCCACTCGGAACACATCGTTAAACGTGGTGTACGTTTTATCAGGGTCGAGGCTATCAGGTAAAAAGGCATCGCAATAAGCGGCGGGTAATGCAATCGAATTTGCTTCGTTGTGACCGCCTGACAAATTCATGACGATAACCATTTCGCCTACTGTGGGCGCTCGCCAATTCAACACTTCACCCGCATAGAGCGGAATCCAAGGGATAAGCGGCGAGCAATAATCCGAATCGGAATCCGGCTCGAAGTCAACGACCACCTTTCGCCCGTTTAGCTCTTTAACATTGCCGACTCTAATCAAATTCCTTTGGTTTCGTTCTAAGGTTTCAAGGCGTTCTAGGATTGTCCTGATCACTTCCTGATTCATAAAGCCTCACTGTGTCGCCGTCACGCTGTTTAAGGTCAATTGCAACAAGTTCGAAAGGTTCTTTAACTAAATTTCCATATCGAATTGTTTGCTCAAAAGTGATTGCATAACCTTGTTCGTTTGAGTCCCACTTAAGCGGATAACCTTGAATCTCTTCTGGCTCATCTACGCAATAAAAATCAGGGCTTAATGCAACGCTCTCGCCGTTGTCGTCTTCGCCCATTTGTTCGGGTTCAACAAAATACTGACCTTTCATTTTGGCGCTAACAAAGCCGCCAATGTTGGCGGCTTCGATGGTAGGCTGAGAAACGTTCTTAGGTACTTTAATCAGCACTGTTACACTAAGCGTGTTTTGTTGTCGTCCATCGTCTGAATAACTGAACTCTTCAATTTCTGGTAAAGGCAGTTTAATGAACGGTTTTGGCTTGTCTTGCGTTTCGGGTTCATCGTCATATTGAACCGTAGCTTTATCGCCCACAGACTTAGTGAGTAGCGAGTGAAGCAGCTCAACATAATCACCCAAATTATTGATGTAGTTCATCTAAAAACGCCTCTCTGTAAACGTCTTGAATTTCCGCCTCTAACTGTAGAATTTCTCTTTCCATATCAATTTCAACATGATCGGAAACTCTCTCAACGGGCGGTGATTTGCGCTTACGGCGCTGTCCTTTAGGTAGGGGCTTTCGACGAGGTTTTGGTTGCTTTGCCCTTTCTCGAACTCGTCGCCAAGCCAATATTGGGCTATTTTTCATGGACTGAAAAAACACTCGGTTGTAGAGGTAGTTGTTAGCAACCACCCCGCCATCAACTTGTTTGCTATCATTGATAAACGCTATATTTATCGGCAACAATCCATACCACATTGAGGTTTTACCATCTTTAACCTTGCCTGCTTTTACGCGCCTAGAGATTGACCTTCGGCTTATGTTTAGCTCTTCCCCTATCCTTCTTATAGATTCCTTGGTTAACCATTTCTGCGCCACTTTGAGCGCTGCAGAGGCGCATTGATTAACGTATTCTTTATCAAGCCAACGCTCATCTTCTACGGTTAAATGCAAATCCATCATCGTTGCGGCGTCCAGTCAGTTTGCGGCTTGTCGTTAAGAGGCTGCAATGTGTGTAAATACGTCGAGGTGTTAAAGCGTTCGCTGCTGATCACTTCGTACTTATCGCCATCGGGATGCACACACAACGTGCCTTTTTCTAACAAACCACTGTGGTTTTTCAGCTCGTGTGCGTCGTCTTTGTAACGATAACGGCAGGGAACTGATTCCCCGCCTATCTGCCATTCTTTGGCGAAAGCCGAATCAATTAAATGATTCATTGCCTTACAAGATACCAGGTACGTACAGCGCTTGTGTTTCGTGCTCGGTGATGAATGCGCCAACGGGCTTATCATCAGGCGCGGCTGGCTTAGTTGTTGTGAACTCGCTTGCTACTGAGTCAAAGTAAGCGTATTCACCCTCGTAATTCGGCTCGTCACCATCTTTAAGCGGGAAGCCAACAAACACCCCTTGCACTTCGCCTGTGAATGGTTGGCCTTCTGCAACAGTCATTGCAGGGATAACCAACACCACACCCATTTTCAATGGGACGCCATGTTGAACACCGCCAGAGGGTGCGGTTAGGGTTAGGTTTTCGTTAGTAGCTAATAAACGCATAATCAAATCTCTTTAAAGAAGAAACGAAACCGCCACCCGTTAAGGTGGCGATTTTGAGGTTGTGGCCAACATAGTTACCGTTAACTATGATCGAACCGCTAAGCAGGGGCTTTAATGTTTTGCTTCATCACGCCTTTGCGATCAACTGGCTTAATCACAGAGTCGATATAGATTCGGATAGTGGCACCGTCTGATTTCCACTCTTCTTTGGTTTCCACTTGTACGCCGTCTGCGTCTTCGTGGTAACCCTCAACAAAGGAAACATGATCGTTATGAGCAAAGGCATACGCCACATCAACGCCCGCTAAGTCAGCTAAGCCCTGCACCTTATTAAACGCTTCATACGCTTCGTTTGGCTCGTCTTTGATGGTTTCCGCTTTCATCAGCGCGCTTGCTTTCTTCGCACGTTGATTCGACGTTAGGTAAACCTCTGGCTTAAGGTAAAGCGGATTGCCTTCACTGGTTTGCATATCTGCCATTTTTCCTGACATACCCGCTAACGTTGTAGAATCAATCTGACCGTCAAGCTCATTGCCTAACGTCTTACTAAATAGCGCTTTACCATCTTTCAATTTCGGGTTGTTCTTAAGCAACGCAATCAGTGAATCAGCAGGAGCTTGAGCACAATTTCGCACCGCCTTTTGAACCTGAGAAGTAATGAAATCAAACTTATCGCTCATGATAAGTTCGCGGCTCACTTGAATCTCATAACCCAAAGTAGAAAGCACCGCCGTATCACCAGTAGCTTTAAGCTTCACTTGAGTAAACTTACCGCCTTCGGTTTTCACACCAGGCTTACCAAGGTCATTCATGATCAGAATGTCATTAGTGCCAAACTGCATTGGTTGGCGTGTCACCAATGGCGAGTGCCATGATTCCAGATTCGCCACTTCATTAATGATCAGCGCACCTACATGCGTTTCGATAATGTCGCCTAGTGAATGAGTGTTGTTAGTGAACGCATGAGCAACAAGTTTTTTCTTGGTCATTTGAGTGGCGTCTGTGTCACCCACATAGCCTGCATGAGCTCGTAGTGCTTCGGTGGCTGACATATGGCGGTAAGGGTTGTTATCGTCCCACTTACACGCTTGAAGGCGAGCACCAAAGTAATTGCTTAGGTGATCACGGGCTGCACTTGCTGTTAAACCTGCTTGGTGTTGTCCTGCAGGGGTTGGGGATTGAGGATTACCATCTTCTAGATCGTCACCTTGCGGCTCTAGGTATGCCAACAACTTAACGCGAGCGGTTTCAATATCACAATCCATATTATCCAAACACTCTGCTTTTAGCTTTTTCGCTTTAGGGTGCTTAGCAAACAGTTGATTGATACCTGCTTTACGCTGCTTTTCTTGTTTCTTAAATTCTTCTAAGTCCATGTCGTCATTCTCTGCGGTTAATTTGTTAGGAGAGGATTGGCTTTCATCATTAGCCGTTTGTGAATTTGGCGCGGTGGGTTCATCATCCTCGCCGTTGTCTTGCCACATCGCGACAAGGGAACCAGGAGCGTTAAAATCTTTTAAATGTTTTAACTTTGGCGCGTCAGAAAGTGACGCCTCTAGCGTGTCTTTCTCGTTTTCATACAAGCCAGTACACAAACCGTATTCAACGGCATCTTTCGCGCTTAACCAAAAATCAGAAGAGGCAATTTCTTGGTTAATCTCTTCGACCGATTTACCCGATATTTCAGCGAATCGCTCAACCATAATGTTGTTGACGATTCCTGCTTCTTTCGCTCGCGCCATCATTTCGGCTTCTGTACCTTCACAATAGCCACGGCATTGGTGAATCATTATCCGCGCGGTAGGGCGAATTAAACGCTCATCACAAGCCATGAAAATCAAAGAGCTAATGGAGCAACAAACCGAATCAATGATCCCTGTTACTTTGCCAGGATAATCTTTTAACGCCGCGTAAATTGCTGCGCCTTCATCCGTGTCGCCGCCATCCGTATGAAAACGGATAATCAAATCTTTGCCGTCATGCTGGTTCAGCTCGTAGAGCATATCTGTGGCTGATATGTCCCAATATCCGATATAGCCATATAAAAAAAGCGTCACGGCTTCAGCGGACGCTTTTAGTTTGTACCAACTTTGGTTGCCCTGTTTAGGCTTACCTTGGGCGTTTAACTTACTCGTCTTTTTTGCCATCTTTGCTATCCGTTTTGTTTGTGTTTTCATCGGCAACCATCGAAAGCAGTTCGGTTAGCTCTAACCGTTCAATTTCGTCTTTCTCTTGCTTATACATTTCAAGAATTGAGCTCACATCCAAACCACGCTGAGCAAGAGCTAGCGTCAGTGGAAGCATGCCAATTTCTTTGAGCATTTTGATTGAAGCCGCTTCTTTGTATGGGTCAATCCACGGCATGACAGGGCCCGTAAATGAGGCGTCATACAGCGTTGACCAATCAAGGTCTTTTGGTGGGACAAGCGTTCGGCTTAACGTGGCAGCGTTAAGCCACCCCTCGTAAGCAGGGCGCACATGTTGACGCACCATTAAGGCACGTAAAATGATGTAACCCGCCCAGCGATCAATCATTTCTTGTCGCTGTGCTGAATACGATTTGTTGTAGATACCCGTTACGGCTGAGTTGTTTGCGCCTATCGTGCCTGTCACATTGCGTTGTTGATGCTGCATGTACACATCGGCACTTTCAGCACCCTTAGCAGATTCAAGGGTTTGAAACTCATCGTTTTTATTGGCTTCTAGTACGTTGCCGTATTCAAAGCTTAACGGTTCGTCGTATTCGGCATCTTCAACTTCATCATCCTGACCAGGTACATACTGACCGCCTGCCTTTTTGTGAACCAACACAATTCGAGCGGCAACCAAACGACCAAGGCGCACAGCGTCTTCATACTCTTTTAAGTTGTGAATGCTGAGCAATGCAGGTGCTAATTTTGAAATGCCACGCAAGCCACCTATTCGGGTTTGCCAACGGGTGTGTAATACGCTCTGAACTTCAACAAACAATGGTTTTTGAGCAAAGGCGGTTAAGTCCGGCACAAAGTAATAGCCCTTGGTTCGGTTGTACTCACCAAGCTTAAAGCCGTTAATGATGTTGTTTTTCTTGTCGTAGAGATCGGCAGGTATGTGATCACATTCAAACGGCTCAATACCAAAAGGCACATCACCCAAATAATCATGACCATCAAAGGCATATATTCGTGAAAAGATTTCACCATCACGTACAATCGCACGGCAAATCAATTGCTCACTGTCAGGTCTCGACGTTCGACCATCCATACACCAGGTACGCGCCGACTTTTCATAAGCCTTTTGAATTTGCTTTGCAAAGTCAGTGGCTACACTGCCGTCTTTAAGCTTGGGCTGAGGCTGAACTATCAGGCCATCAGCACCAATCACGTTTTTCACCACCTCATCTAATGCCGTAGCAATAATGGGGTAGTTTTCTTCAAACCATCTTGCTTGCTGCGCCAATGGTAATTGGCTGATTTTGGCAAGCTCCTTGGCGAGCTTCTTCTCTCGCGGGGGACGCTTTCCTGTTTTTGGGGTTAAGGCTTCGTAACTGGCGTTGAGCTTCTTTCTCGCTGCCATGCGCGCTAACCCTTTTTCGGGATCACGGTAAGCAACGATTCTATCTATAAAATTCATGCTTCCCATATCACACCCTTGCTGCGTATTGGCGCGTTCGTCCACGTTTAGGATTTCTCAAAGCAGCCAACTGAGTTTGTAACTCCTTAATGGTTGCTTGAACGGTGCTGAGATTAGCGCGTTGCAAATCCCGCTCATCTTCATCCTTGATGCGTTGACCTTGCTCTAAAATTTCTTGTTCGGTGGCTTTATAACGAGCCAAGCGAGCCTCTAAATCTGCAATGCTGCTCATTAAGTTAAACCTCTTGATATCACGCGCTTACGCCTGCGTGGTTGTGATGCGGTGGTGTGCTCGCCTCGCCTTGAAACGTTCACGTTTATGTTCAGTGGAGCAGCCCAATTAGGTGGCTTACTCCAATCAATTGCCATTGCTCGTGTATGCCAAAGCCCTGCAAAGGCGTACTGAGCATGGTCAAACGGCTCATTGTTCTTCCCTTTCGGGCAGTACCATTGGCCTTTGTCGTTCTTCTCTTCCGATAGCAGGCCGTTGTACCAATCCTGCTTCGCCCAAAATGGAGGACGAAAATAACGGGGGCTATCGCTTTGCTCATTCATCATTGATGAGTAAACAGAGCTTTTCACCACGTTTGAGTTGATGTTGAGTAAAGGGATATCACCACGCGCCGCCATAGGGTGATCACTCGATGAATCAGGCTCACTAATCTTTGTCCATCCGTCCCACTCCTTTTCTCTGAATGCTCGCGGGTTACCCTTAAGCAATAAGAAGCGGCTCTCTAAACCTTTCTTTTGGAGCTCTCGATAGAACTGATAAGCGTGAAACGTGGTGTTACCCTCGCCGTTCTCGTTATCTGAACCACCGGAATCACAAAAGGTTAAACGGGGGACTATGGTTAAGTCGGTTCCGTCAATGGCGTACTCTTTGTTTATCACCTTGTCGATGATAGGTAGCCAATCATCAACATAAACATGAGGCTGAACTCGTTGAGGTTCGCCTGCTTCCGTTCTCTGCTCATTAAGCAGGATTTGAAAGCGGTCTATAGGTTGCCATTGGCACTGCTCAGCGAAAGCCGTCACCTGAACATCAAAGCGACTGTTTGCGCCGCCCTGTACGTCGATGGTTGCCAATAAGAAACGGGTATCTGCAGGGGCTACGCCTTGCGGTAGTTGGTAGTTGATCGCTCTTTCTTGCAGGTTTTCACCTGTCAATTCAGAATCAACCGCTATTGGTGTGTATGGCCTACCAACTGTGGTATTAAAAAACACCTGCAGCTTTGACTCATCACCAAACTTTTCATAGTGCTCTTGGGCTACTATGTACTCTTTGACCATATCGCCCCAATCGTTGAAAGCGGCACATAGCCCTTCAAACCAAAACGAAGAACGATAGAGATCGGGTTGTTCAATAACTTGGCGAACGCCTTTTTCATCGACTTCACCGGGAAACATGTAATCACCAACTAAGTTGATGTCGTATTTCTCATCAGGGCTGATTGATTCACCACAACAAGGACACACTACCTTTGCGGTGTCAGGCTTACCTTTTTCCCACTGCAAGCACTCCCACTTGTCCATAAACCACTTTTGACAATGGGGGCACTGCCAATACCAAATCTCGCAAGTACCATCGTTGTAAAGCGCAGTGATACCCGCTGCTCTAGGTGCTTGATGCGGCCTTAAACCCTCTTGGTCTTTAATAGGGATGCGTGATGGGGATGCTTCCGCTATGGTGATGCCATCGCTACCCGCTTGTAAGGTACGCTTTGAACCACGACCAAACTTATCACCCTCGTTACCACCTGCCCCGTTGCCGTCATCTTCTGCCCTGTCGTAGTCGGTGAAGATAACCACACCGTAACCCTGAGCGGATAGCGCATCGTTTGTGGCTGAGTTTATGGTAACTGTGGAATCATTTTTAAATCGCTTACGCTCGATACCATCATCATGGCGGTTGCCTGTCTGCAGCTTCTGCAGTGGTTCAGTATTTCGAACCATACGGCCTAGCTCTTTATCGGAATAACCATGCGCGGTTTTTTGCGTTGCGAAGATCAACAAGATGTCGCAAGGGTTTTGCCATACTCGGTAAAACACTACACCATCTAGCAGCGTTTTGGTTTTAGTGGAACGAGCCGAGCCCATAAGGATGAGCTCTCGGCACAGACGACTAAAAGCGCGTTCTAGGGGCTTTCTCATATAAGGGGCTATGGATGAATCAAACTTAACAACGCCGCCTGTATCTGCAATAAACAGGTATTTATCACAAGCTTCTACAGGGGGAATATCTTCAACATCAATGACCGCTAGAGCTTCCCTCATCGCCTCCGCAATGCTCATGTAACTCATTGGCGAACTCCTGCGCTTTTCTGGTTATCTCGTTAGAAATGGTGTCGAGCTTCTTATCTAATCGCTCAGAATGCTTAGGCGTCCAGGTATCACAAATACGCTCTACTTCGGTGGTAATTTGGCGAACCTTCTTTTTAAGAATTGAAAAGGTGCTACCCCAAACCGTGATAATTTCATGCGACTTAACGAGCTGCCTTTGGTCTAGCTCGCGCTTTTGCTGCTGACCAAGTGCCAGCTCATACTCTTTAAACTCTTTCATTGAACCAAAAGCCGTTAACAGCTCTTGGATTTCTTCAACTTTCTTATCGCTAAGCGTCCGATTTCGACGCCTGCTTAGTTTCTTCTGCTCAACCAAATACGGCGCAAGGTCTTTGCATTCGAAAACATCATTCCCGCGCCCGTCTTTACCACACGGTTTAATGTCGTTTTCTTCAATCACCTTTTTGATTGTGTTGGGTGATTTCTTCCAATAGTTCGCCGCCTCCGTTTTGTTCATTGCGTACTTGGAGGTCATAGAGAGCGCCTCCTATGCGTAAAACGTGAGGCATAAAAAAAGCCACTTCAAAAGAAGCAGCCTTTATGCATTTTAAAATTGCCTATACTTTTCAGATAATTACAAATGTATATCAGCAGTAATATACACAATTAAACTCAATACTTATGCAGAAATAATTTTATACACAATCCAAAGTACAAAAGTAATGACAGCGAGAATACCTAACCCCATAACTCCCACAAGAGCAAACCAACCTGCCAATTCTAGGCGAGATTTAAGCCCCGAAAACATCAAGGAAAATTCACTAGGTTTAGGTTCCCAATGGTAGGTGCTAGTTGCCCGACCTATGATTTCAGCATCATCAACCCTAAATGTTTTAACTTCATTGCTGATATGACAGACCGCTTGAAAGCATCTTGTCTCTTCATCAATACTGATCGGGGTTAACTCTCGTATATCACCAGGATTACTTCCACCATAATAGGCAACCATTATCTTTCGATCTTTATCAGCCGCTGTTTGCAACTGTTCCAACACACCCATACAAACCTCCTGACGTATTCAACATCAAGCATATTTAACGGAGTGTCAGAAATCGACAGTTACTAAGGTTAGTCTTGCTCTTTTGTGATCTTCATGTAGTCACCATAATCAATGCTGCGCCACCACTTGGCGTACAGCTTAGCGCGAGCTATGCGCTTTTTCGGTACGCTTCCTACGTTCGCTAGCACCCAAGCGCCTGCAACAATAAGAGATAGTGTCGGATTACTGGCTAGCTGAGCATATTTGATCAGCTTTAAATCCATACCGAACGCTTTGAGAATCTCTTTGCGGTATTCATAAAATCCGTGGTGCTTCTGCATAAGCCCAAACTGACAGTGCGAAATTGAGCACACACCACCAAACTGACTTTTTACTTGGCCTGCGTTCGACTCAATCAATGTGATTTCATATAACAAACGTCCAAGGTTACGCACACCAAATGCGCGGCCTACAAGAAAACAAGCATCTTTAAGATGCGAAGGGGATAAAGCGCCATGTTCCATTTACCTAGCTCCGTTACTGGTGCAACTGATCGCAACGCCAAATAATTAGCATTGTGGTGATTATTATTTTTTGCCTTTATTGGGGTGAACGAACCCGCACACAGTTAAGTGTGTAAATGTATACTACTGGTGATATACACTAATGCAGCGTTACCGATAATTGCCTTTAAGTAGGCTCGATTACCAGTCGAGAAAGGGAACCAGCAAGTTACCAACGTTAAAAATGATTAGGTTTATTCGCCTAACCCCCTAATAGAAGGTTCCCTTTTGGCAAACTTAGAAAACAAAAAAAGCCCGTAACAACCGCTTGGGTTATCACTAGGCTTTATGTCTGAATAAGTTTGTTTGATGCGCTACACCCTACGGGGTTAGCGGCTTGGCTATGTCTACACATAATATGACCTTACTGATTCGCAATTTTGAGCCAGCCAAGGGTTCTAATCTTGGGTGGCAAGCTAGAACGAGGTTAGAACCTACCGTCAGTAAGCAACGGCCTGCCGAAGCAGCCCCGCCCTAGCTCACCATAGAATAGGTGTGCGAAGACACACAGCGTTACGCTGTGGCTTACTGGTTGTTTACGAGGGTTCTAATCTCGGCGCTGGATTTTGCCAACGCCCTAGCATTGTCATAAATGCGTATATGCATGTCAACGGTTATACGCCCTTTTTAAAGGCTTGCTGTGCAACGAACTTGATAATATGAATATGACCAAGCGCACCAAAGATGCCGTAAACCACCGTTTGGCTGTATGACATACCCTGCATTAAGCCCAAATGCCACGCCCCAAACGCCATTGCTAAGGCAATGAACAGCTCAGCACAAAACACTTTGGGTGAGATCTTTTCTGATTTTTTCAACAGTACGCCTAATCTGGCAATAATAAAGACTGCAACAAACAACAAAAAGCCGTTTGTCTCTTTGTTATCTGTAAACATAAAGCACAACCTGATTAGTTTTAATGTTTGAGAAATGACGGCATAAAAAAAGCCCCTCGCAAATGCTAAGGGGCTTTGGTCAACGTCAGTTGGCTATCGTGAGAATTAAGGGACTCTTCGACGATGGAAAAATACTACACCACAACCTGACCCTTTTGCAACAAAAAGACTCAGATGTGAGCTTTTTTATTTTTGGAGGAATAATCAAGGCTTAATTTTGAGTGTTATGTAACATGTAAAAAGCCCGTAAAGCCAATTTATCTAAAGCATGAAATTGGTTGGTGATATTGTCATTATGATAGGCGTAGCGCCTGTAATAAATTCTTTCTGCAACACCAATGGCCTCAAACAAATTCCTCTGCAAACAATCGACAAACTCACGGCGGGTAAGGCGTTCAACCAACATGGTTTGAACTTTTTCCTTTGTTGGCTTACGGCAATTCTCTAACGGCAGCTCATCAACCAAGACATTAACCAACGAAGGCACCAAGCTAGATGATGGATTCTCGCCATAACGATAGACCAACCACTTAGCCAGGTGCGAAGGTAGCTTTTGAATGGCTTTTTCAACTCTTAAATGCTCAAACACATCCTCGGAACAATTAAGTTTTGACGTTCCTTTACGGCGAGAGCTCGTTGCACTTAATGGTTCAGCTGGGCGTTCGTTGTCGTTGGTGACACGCTTAGTGCTACCAACGTTAAAAATCGCCCTTTCTGAACCATCGTTAGATTTCGACGGCTGATAAGTGGCGAGCGCTTCCATGATCAGCGCGCGGGTTTCTTCCAATAGCTCTTCGTCGCTGATCATTTCGTTACTCGGCCTCGCTCGTTGAAAAGTTATGGATGTTATGGCGCGCACCTACTGCGCCCGTTCCTGCGTTTATCTTTCTTGCTTCGTCTATAGATTTACGAGCCAAACCCAATAAGCTATCGATCATTTGATTTGAGCTCTCTAGGCTATCCTTTTCATCGTACTTGCCATCATGAGCTGGCTCTGCAGTGCTTACCATTGAGGCAACACTTTCAAGCACCTCGTTAAGTGATGCTTCACAGGCCGTCCCATTGTCTATTTGAGGTAATGTGTCTAGGAAACCATGCACGGCGTAGATTTCTTGCAAAGCCGCTTCACGCACCTTCTTAGGCAAGCAATCCAACCACTGCCACTTCCAACTAAGCGGCATCGGGTGGGTGCCTTTTATGTAACGGTGAACTGTACGTGAAATGCTTGCTACCCAATTTTCATACTCAGATACAGTGGGGTTTTCAGGGGCAAACTTTTTCAATCGCGGGGCAAGCATATCGACTGCTAGAGATTTAACCGTTTCGTTACTGGTGAACAACCAAGCCTGTGTATGACGGATGATGATTTCTGATTCGTTTGGATATTGTTTATTGTTCACTTTAAGAGTCCCTTTACTGACGTTTAAATACAAATAGCTCATATTTGAGCTTTATTTTAGCGTAGATTTTCGACAGTGGGTAGTGAGTTATACCTATGTTTGAACAATGTTTTGAGGTTGGCTTAGCCAATTACGAGAGGAACGCACAAAGCTGAATATTGAATCACCGTGTCTTCACACCGTCATCAAAAGGTTTTCATTTGTAACATATAGTGATTTTAACGGTAAAAAACACTCTAAAAACGTTCTTATGATCACGAGATGTTTTATAATCAAATAAAACGGAACATAAAAAAATAATAAAAAAACTGGGGCTTACCAGTGGCTTACTGCGCGCTTTTTCTGAGCGATTTGATTAAACACACATAAATACAATGAGTTGCCGCCCTTTCGGGGCAAGTATAGGAGTAAAACCATGCCAGAAGCACATGAGGTTTTTGCAGCAATCCGAAAATCAAAGAAACTGAAACAGAAGGATTTCATTGGTATTGCAAGCCGTGCGACTATCGGCAGATTTGAGCAGGGTGAAGGCGATTTACCAACACAGGTACTTATCCGCGCACTGAGAAAAATGAACATCACTTTAGGTGAGTTTGTCACCCGTATGGAAACGGAAGAAACACACGGTTATCACACTAAGAATGTGAATATTTTGAACTGGGCTGATATCGGTAAAGAAGAACCAGAACCGCAAGGCACTGTGTTCTATCCAAATGGAACCAAGCTTGAAAGCTACGCACTTAAGGTTCGTGACGCTGCAATGATCTCCCCTGACTTTGCTATGAATTACCCTGTGGGTTGTTTCATCATCGTAGAGCCAATGAAATCAGTTAACGACAATACTTTGGTGATTGTTAAAGCAGGTGGCACATTCCACTTTAGACGCAAGTACCGTGGAAAATACGTTCCTGCAAATAATGAGTTTGAAACCATAGAGAAAGGTGAAGTAATAGGGCGCGTTGTCGGTTGGGTTGGCAATGGTTAACCGTCGAAATCTGACGATTTTTTTATGTTTTTTTAACCAATAGTGCGCCTAATTGTTCCAGTTCTCGCTTCTGCCATAAGATGGTTTCACCATCTTGCTGAGCTTTGGAGATCAACCGATTGTTGGTCTCCTGTTTTTGCTCAGTGATTAAACACTGCGCTTTATATTTCCCCTCTTGGAACCTCAATTTTTCACGCAGGTTTTGAACATCATGAGCAAATCGTGCGTTGTCTTCGGTGAGCTGCTTCTCGATATCGCTTTGGCCTATCAAAGATTCTAGGTAAGCCACTCGCGCCAATGCGTTTTCTAACTCACTGGCGTTCGGGTCAAAGACATTCTTTAGATATGGGTCTATCGCATTCATCTAATAAACATCCCAAGAGCACATTTTAACTCTACTGAACGAATCAAACCTTTCACGGTTTCAATCTCGCGCTCTAAATCGAATTCTTGATCATAGAGTTTGGAAAAATCTTGCTCCAACCATTTATCTTGTTTGGCCTCTGCATCTTCTAGCTTTTTGAAAGCATCGAGGCATGCTTGTCCTTCAAGTTCAAAAGCTTCTTTCCTTAATTTTTGGAGTTCATCAAAATCTGGGCGTTCCGTTTTTTCTCTTAGGGTTTTAAGCTTTCTTTCTAAACGAGTTAGCTCCTTAGTAAGTAAAGACTTTAAAATTTTTTGAGAATTGCGCGCACTCATTTTGGCTGCTCCGTACTTCCTTTCGCGTCGATTTCTGACGAATTTTTTATTAATTCTTTGAATGCACCGATAGCACCTTGTTGTGAAATCTCGCCAATCTTCACCACTTCATGTAGCTGCTCATCAGTTAATTTCTCAGCTTCATCTTGGAACTGCAGAGGTAACCATTCTGGCATTTCTGGCCTACCGTAAACATCAACGATATCTAGCTGGTTTTCTTCAAGAACGCGACAAGCCGAAAGCTGTTTATCCACTTTCTTAGAAATCCAAGCGCGCATATCAATTTGAGCAGCGCCTTGGTTTGGCTCTGCCAGCTCCCAAAGTGATGTGATGTCGTAAGCGCCAATAACCAAATCAACCAGGTCTAAAACTCGGTTCATTCGATTGTTGATCTTTCCCTTTCGGATAGCTTCGGAAATCGACGGACGACTAAAGCCCGTAATGTTAGCCAGGTGAACGTTATTCACTTCTTTGGCTTTGGTGGTTGCTTGCAAGTCTTGATGTAGTTTTTGGAGGCGATTCATAGCTTCACCCTGACGTTAATTTGAGGATCTAATTGATCACACTACTGATCACCTTAGTGGCACAAAAGTGATCAGTGGGACGAGTAGCAATTCCTTAAAAATCAATTCCTTGACTATGGATGTGCTCAACTCCATGCGAATCAATAAAATTTTCTAAACTCGGCGTCTTCCGACCGCCATTCGTTTGATATGCTTTCAGAGTACCTACCGTGCCCTTTCTGAGCGCATCTGAGAGGTTTTTTCTTAACTTTCCCACTCAGCTATATACAAAGAGAATCGCCCTTGAGCAACGCCTACAGGCGCATTTAGATACGGTTCTTCTCGGAGGTTTTCTCTGATTTCATCTCGCTTCTTGGCTAGCGTTTCAATGACTTGAGCTAACTCTTCTGGGTTGTCGTGCTTAAAGTGTTTATCAACCGTCTGCCAGTCACCAATAGCTCGCTCGATCAACTCCAAGTAATACGAAGAAGGTGGTAATGCATCCATTGTTTCAGCTAACGCTTGAGCTACAATTGTCACGCCAATCTCCTTTGCCATTGAAACTTCACTCCAAGTAAAACACTTGAACTGTTCCGCTACCCCAACCGCACCAAACACCTTTCTCAGAAACTTCCACAGAGGTTCCCTTTCTCGAACATTCAAATCGCCGTAGCAAACGCAAGGCTGCAGCCATGCAGGAGGGGAATCAAAATTCATAAGAACCCCCCATCGAGATCACTCACGGGTTTTAAGATTTTCGGATCAACCTCTTTCGATGCCACATCAACCCAAATCCCTATCAATTTCTTATTGTCATGACCATTAGCAGCCAAACCACAACGAGCGTATTTAGTTAAATATGCAAGCTGCTCTAGTGTTATCTCAAACGTCTGTTCAATTGACATAAATCACCCCGCAAACTTAGAGCCCGCAAGCTCAACCAATTGACTAAAACCCCAAGCAATAACGATGCAGCCAACCGCTATCTCAGCCAATTTTTTATCCCGTAATTTCGTTAACATACCGCCCCCCCCCTTAAGCGTTTATTTTCGACACAGGATAAACAATAACCCCAAATAACTCACATTTGAAGCTTTTTGATACATTCCTTTGAGTTTAGTCATCAAAAATGAGCTTTAAATCGTACTTTCATGCACTTAGGTATCATCACCTCAACTTACCATCTTGCGATTGTCTTGTTTTTTTCTTGAGTTAAGAACGCTTGCCAACGAGTTAACACCTCTCGCTTTTGTGGTTCGATATAGGCTTGGATGTAAGTTCTATCTAAGTTTGGTATGTGGTGGTTAAGCAAGAACTTGATAACCAAATGATCCTCGCTTTGTTCAGTCCAGGTAGTTGAAGCCAACTTGCGTATATCATGTGACGTCCACTCACCGCCTGAAATGGCCTTAATCAACCTACATGCAGTGGCTTTCGATATTGGAGGGCTACTAGGACCGCGAAAATTGCTAGGGAATATGTAATCACCCTCATAACCTTTCACCTTCAAAAAGTTACGGTGTAGCTTTAAATACTCAAAGACTTCATCGGTTATGGGCAACGTATGCTCATGCTCTTTGGTCTTTATATTCTCGGTTGGTAAATACCAAGTCATGTTTGATAGGTCGATATGCGACCAACGAGCCAAGCGGGTTTCGCCTTGGCGGGTTGAATGGCTCAACATCATGTAAATAAGAGTTTTAACTAATGATGGTTCGCCTTCTGTTAGCTTCATCAGCTCAGGGATACGACCGGGCTTTAACTTTCCATCTTTGGTTGGTATGCCCTTGGGGAATGAGTTCTTAAATCGAATCTCTAGCATAGGATTGTAAGAGATCATGCCAAGCTCATTAGCGCGCTCAAATGCAGCCTTTAAGATGTTGAAATATGCCTTAATGGTCGCTATTGCGTACTTGTCCCGTTGGAGAGGCCAAAGCATTTTCTCTTCAATGTTTATTTTCGACACTGCCCTAACAGGTAGGGTCTCAAGCAACGGCATAAGCTGCTTGTTAATCGTGCAGCGGATTTGAGTTTGGCGCTCTGGTGAGATGGTATTGTTTTCTTCGTTGCGCTTGTAATACCACAACAACAAATCACCAACTGTCTCAAAGTGGTCAGCGCTTACCGTCTTCACGTTCTGCCCTGCAGCAACATTGGCGCTGATTGCTGGCAGTTGTTCTTTAATGTTCTTGGCAGAAAGCAGAGGCCAAGAGCCAACTTTGCGCCAAACCTCTTTCTTTGATTTAACCAGCTCGCCATTCTTTCCAATCTGTTCAACTTCTTTTCGGAAGACTAGAAGCCATGAGCCCTTATTACGGGCAGTGTTGAATCGAAGTTTCAATGGAAGGTTAATGAAGTTCAGCTCATGTACATTCTCATCTTTCTTAAAACGAGCAATTACAGAGTCTAAAAGTTCACACTTTTTGATTAGTTTTTTGTTCATAGATAGGGCACTCATTCTTCTAAACGTATCGAGCATAGCTACCTGTAACTATGCTGTTTGTGTCCCTTAATCTCACAATTACGCATAGAACATTGCCTATTAATTATACCACTCCCTTAGGATTTTGTGTGTTAACTTATTGATTTAAAGGAGTTTTCCTGTTATCGACAAGCCTGATACGCGCTTATACGATGCCCGCAGGGCATGCAGCGAGCTTGCGAGCGGTGAACCTTCCACCCTCCAAAGGTTATAAAAACGATGCTCTATCAGCCTGTGAGGAGCCAAAGGAGGAAAAAGGTTACCTTCCTGCTAGACCATGGTTTGGTGTTTAGGTTGAGAGGTAGGTTTAGTCTGAGAGGGGGTTCCACTAGACCTTTAGATTGCTCTGTGGGTTCCTGTCGAATGACAAAAGAAAAATATAGGTGGCCTAGGTAATGGCTAAGGTATGAGGTGGTTAAGAGATCATTTCTCACGTTAGCATTTACGCACCTGCGAAGCAGGTAGAAGTAAATGGTAGTGAGGCACTTTTTCTTTAAGTATATATATTTTTTTAGTGTATATAGAACATGCTTTACTTATTCCTTATCCATAACACGAGTTATGCAGGGATAAGTGAATTCAAAATGAAGTTATCCACAGACGGCAAGGCGATTTTCACCTTGAATTATATCATTTTTAAGCGCTATGCGTTTGAATTAGTTGGTATTTTATCGCAGACGTACGAAAGCCTCGCCAGTTAAGGCGATAGCGAAAAGAGAGGAGCTAGAAAGGAATATTATCGTCGATAATGGCTGTGCCAGCTTGATGGTTGGCTATTTCTTCAAGCGAGTAGCCTTTGGCTTGCAGTTCGATTTGTTCAGCTAAAAGAGCGTCATGATTAGCGCGATTGGCTGTTGCTTTTGAAAGGCGTTTTTCTTTACCCTTATTGAATCGGCGTTGATTTTCGACACCATAACCAAAATCATGAAACTCACCAAGCTCAATGTTCTTCTTGGCCGTTCTGAGCGCAGCAGCTGCTTCTTGCTTATCTCTATACTGCTTGTATTGAACGGCTTTCTTAACGGAGTCTCGCACCTTTTTCCCCATGCCGAACAGGTCATAAAGGCCAATGAATACTCGCTTTATAGAGTTCTTACCGTAATGACGTTTACCCGTACCGCATTGGTAGTAACCAAAGCGAACATTTGAGATATACCAACCAAGGCGCTTGGCTGTTGCTATGATGCCATCTAACGTGCTGCGTTCGATGCCTAGCTTCTTCATAAAAAAGGAATTACCCGCAGGCACAATATAAGCTTTGCCATCCAAACGCTGAGACTTAGCAACCACCATGTTTTGAGCCTGATCGGTGTAAAGCATAGCTACGCTAATGAAACGAAGTAGGTTGAAGTAGTGATCAGAACGAATCTTTTCACATCTTGGCAGGCGCTCACCACGAAAGTGAGTTTGGATAAGTCTTTCTACTGCACCCAAGATGCGAAAATCCCGCTTGTCATCAAGTTGAATATTAAAGTAGGACTCTATAAGGGCTTTGTCTTCGAGCGCTTCTGCCTTTGGATTGAATGCAGGCGCACTTACACTATTAGTAAGGTTCATCTCATTTCTTCAAATTGTTCGTAGTAGTTGGTATTGCCGGTTGGTAGCCGACAAAAGAAACTATATCTGATAAACCAAAGAAAGATCAAGCGCTAGATCACAGCCTAGGTAACAGATACAAAAAAGCCCCGCGATAAGGCGAGGCTTTTTTGTCAATTTGTTCGCTGTTCAGCACCACCTGGCACAGCTCCCCGAATCAAAAACAAAGGAAGAAATGAACCTTGTTTTTGTTAAGCGCCCTACGAAAAGCGCCTCGGATGTGTATATATTAGCGTTTAGGGAGATCGGGAGCAACGACTATCTTATTTGAAACCTTATGTACAGAGGTTTTTGAGCAAATGATCTTATCCTATAAACCCCCACCCACCCAATAAAGGCTCAAAAATGAGCTATAGCATCAATCTTGGTAATTAAAAACCATCAAAAACAACCCTGATAAGCATTTTAGTGTAGATGATTGGCAAATAAACGATCTTCTATTTCTTATTGATGTTCCTAAAATTTCTTATGGAAATGAATGAATAACACTGTTTAAATATACAGTATAAATTCTATTGTTTCTAGAGGTAGTCATGAATTTCGATGCTAACGAGCATCTGCAGCGCGCAGAAGTCAAAACACAGCAACTCACAGCCGTTGCAACCGCAGCAGGTGAATCCGCTGAACAGATAGATCAACCCACTTTAGCACTCTGCTTTCAGGTTATCGAACGACTTGGTAGGGAGTGCCAAAAGCATATCCAGAAAGCAGAAACCGTTAACAATAAATAAATGTATATCATTAGTAATATACATGGTTAACTTGCTGAGTTATATTATCATTTCAGCACCACTGAAAAAGGCATAAACATGACTCGAATCATTACTGTAGGCAATGGCAAAGGCGGGGTTACTAAGACTACTACCGCCGTGAACCTAGCGCACGAACTTAGCAAGAAGAAGAAACGCACCCTTATTATCGACTTTGACGGACAAGGCGATACCACCAAATTTTATTTAGAAGATGAAACCCCGCATTACCTTGGGGATGTTCTCCTAGATAGAAAGTTTGATATTAACCAAGCTATCTACCCCGCCCTTGTAAACGGTGAAATTCAAGAAAACCTATTTATCATCCCTGCTCGCTTTGATGATGCCATGACTAAATTAGACATGGATTTATTCTCAGCTCCTAAGCGAGAGGAACGCCTTAAGCTGCAGCTCCAAAAGATCAGCGAACCGTTTGATTTTGTCGTTATCGACACACAACCAGGAACAAGCGTACTTGGACTTAACGCAATTAATGCGGCAACTGAGTTCATTTTCCCAACCGACTACAGCGAGCACTCTATTGATGGAATAGAGAAGCTACTCACTCATATTCAAGATGTATTGTTCATTGAAGAGGATGAGATTAACTACACCGTTTTGCCCGTGAAGATTGATAACCGTAAGAAACGCAAAAACGAATATGGTGAAAGCTACACACTAGAGCGATGGCCTGACAAAGTAGCTAAAACCAAAATCATGGATAGGTCAGTTTTCGACGATGCAGAACGCGAACATTTACCTTTGTCAGTATTTAACAAAGGTCACGTAGCAGCTCGTTACTACAGCAATCTAGCGGCGGAGGTGATCAATGACTAACGAAGAAATAGCGCTACTGGAAGAGTTAAAGGCAAAACCAACTCGCGAACTTAAACCAGCAGAAAAAGCGAAACTCAAAAGCCTTGAACGACTAGCAAAGAAAGAAGAAAAAGCAGCCGCACCTAAGCCAAAACGAAATGAAACTTTTGGTGTTACGCCAACCACAAAGCTTTCGCCAGTACCGTTTAGAATTAGCGGTGAAGAGAAAACCATCATGACCGATGCAGCAAAGCGCATTGCAGGTACTGAGTTATTCTATGATCGCCTTGGTGGTAAAGACGACCTGAGCAACAACACCCAAATGCGCGCGGCTTTACGAGCTTACGAAAAGCTGAGTGACGAGGAAAAAGTAGAAATGATTAGAGAGGCAAAGCTCTCTATGGCTCGCGCTCAAAGATAATGTATATTACTGGCGATATACAAGGGTAGCACTAGCTGCCCTTTTCTTTATCCTCATGATTTCTCATCAAAAACTCTACTAATGATTTTCTAGATGCCGCTGTCAAAGTTCTTGCAGCAGCCGCTACATCCCAAGCCGTAACAGGCGCAAGATTGAGCATATCCAGAGCCAAATCTAGATAAGTCATGTTCAAAAAGTTCATTGCTGCTACAAATTGCGACAGCTTCAACTCTGCCTGACCGGATTCACACCTAACATAATGTCGCCTGCTAATTCCGATTCCCCTAGCCACATCCATTTGTGTTATATGCTCGCGTTCTCGTCTTCTTTTTATAGCGACCATTAAGCTTTGATGTGACATAGCTAACACCTAAAAGTGACTATATAAACCCTATATAAGCAAAATTGAGACCAGCCAAGACAAAGCTATTTACCTTAGTTTTATAGAGGATATGATGCATATGCTAACTAATTAATAATCAACAGCTTTTATAAAAAATAAAAATAAATGGGTTCAGTATGGCTTTATATAACTCTAGGCTAAAATCTTATTATGCAATCTCTCAAGTGACCAATCTATCACTTTGCAAATTAATTCTCTTTTCGCACGTCTTACTGCTAAAAGCAGCTATTAACAGGGCTACTAACTTACCGAAAAGGCTAAAGCTATGAAGGGGGTCGAAAACCTAGAACTATTAGAAGAAGCGAAAGGATTAGCGGCTTGCGGGAGTGAGGCAGCGACAAACTGGGAGCAACAGCATTTGGTGAGCTTGTTTATTGAAATAGAGAGGAAACTTGAAAAGGCGTTGAAGAACTTAGAAGTACCAAGCTCTATTTAACATATAGTACCTAATCTGCACCAAGCCATTGCAACTATGACGGCTTGACGCAAAAAGAAAGGCGAAGCGTCTAAAACTGACGGCTTCGCCTTGTTGTTTTTTGTGGATAAGTGGCTGTGGATAACCGCGCTTTCTAATTCACGGCTGAAAGCGGTATAAATTGGTGTTTTGTGGCTGATACATGAGAGCGATAGTTCGGAGCACATCGAGCGTTGTATTTGGAGTAACGCCCCACAAGACGACACCAGTCAGACAGTAAACGACGTGACACCTGTTTAGGCGTGTTGAGTTGGTTTTGTGGATACGTTAAAATCGGATTTATCATAATGTTACCTATTAGTTTTGATCGGCTTTCAGGTTGTTGTGATTACGAACCCCGTTAGTGTTGCAGCACTGCGGGGTTTGTTTTATCTGTAGATTTCTATTTTTCACTTAATTTGACAGTTCTTTTGTGTTTACGTATTGGGATTTTCCATCAACGATAAGTAGAACAGCGTAACCAGAACCGCACCTTACCTTTTCTGCCGGAGCAACACCCCGTACTCTTAGTGATCGTCCCTGATAAAAAACCTTTTGCCCCATTACTTTATACATAATCCCTTCTCCATTATTACCTAATACGACAGGCTTCAAGTTCGCGATGAAGCCTTGCTATCGAAAGCTGTCTTTCAATTTCCCTGCTCATGTAAAAATCAAACTCAATCCCACGGTCGGCAAGGCTCAGTTTTAAAGCCTCATTTTGATTCAAAGCCTTTTTTACCGCTGCTACAACTTTCTCTTCCATTTGCATCCCTTTCGGTAAGGTTCGCGCTCTTTTGCTATCAGCAAAACGTGAATCGAGCGCTTACCGGTTCTAAAACTGCTATCAATTTTGCTTATGGTGATTGAGTAAAGCAGATTGAGCTTTTCGATAATCATTGATTACCTTTTCCGCTTTATTCGCTCTTACTGTTTGCTCGTTTAACTCGCGCTCTAACTTCTTAACTTTGTCAGTCAAAGCAATAACACGGTAACAAGCTTGAATGACAGCTTTAGACATTGATTTCACACCGAGTAATTTTGCGGCCTTTTCAATTGTCGCAGTTTCTTCTTCGGTTGGTCGGACTGTAAACGCCATGGAAACACCCCCTATTGCGGCTGAATGGTGAGTGTGTCTAATTGGCCTTTCTCTGCCAATTCAAAACAAACGCGCTTTTGCTGGACTTCAAAGCCTAATAGCTCCAAGCGCTTAATCATGTTCTGAACAACAAACTTATTTAAATACGCACACTGCCTACCGATGACATAAGTCTCACGTTTCAGCTTTAACTTTCTAAAGCCTTTTACGCCGTGCTCTTTGACGCATTTCTTAGCTAGTAAGATATTTGACATGTTTTATCCCCTTTTTGGATGGGTTAGAGCCTTCCCTAACCACTGAAAGAATAATACTCAAACTGTTTGAATTTTTCAATCAAAAATTCAAACTATTTTAATTTATTACCACTAATTGCCTCTATTACCGCTTGAGGCGTACCGCGACCACAATTATCAGGGTGTTTGAAAAAAGCCGGAAAACGCTCTAAACACTCTCGCGCAAACTTCAATAAATCATCAGAATAGCGCTCACTATTCAATGCGTGTTTTTTCTCGATTCTAGCCGTTCCGTAAGCCCAATATTTTAAAGGGCTATCCGTTAGTTGACGCTTCATGACCGCCGCACCCAATACCACACAATCGAACAACTTGCGTTTATTCGGGTTCTTAAACCAGTTATTCAAAGTTTGCTCTGACTGCTCGCTCAGCTCGGCAAGCTCACTCAATCCGTCAAGCCCCGCCTCTTTTGCAACTTGATAAGGTTTCATTACTTCTGAACTACCCATAAAAAGCCTCGACAGCCTCTTTAAAACTGCGCGCTAACTCTTGCGCGGCGTGGTTGTCGCTTTGTTCAACAGATTCAAAAGCATCAGATAAATTCAGCACCGCCACCGCGTCGCTATTCAATTCACGAAATGCTTTTACAGGGTCTTTCCCCTGCCCCGTAGAGACATTAAGTAAGGCTAATGCAGCGCGAGCCGCATCCCCTTGCTTGCCGTAGGCTTTAACATCTTGAGTTTTCGTATCGACTATAAAATACATAATTCCGCCTATAAGGGGGCTTTCACCCCCTTTCTATTAGTTAGACTTCTTCAGTGTGATCCAGATTGAAAACATATAGCGCTTTAACAACTTGGCGTTTCTTTGTCTCTTCGCCTTCTTTTGCTTCCATTTTCTTCTCACAAACCATAAAAATCTTACAACCTTTCGCACCTTTTACGACCTTGCGTCCTGCGCTTTTCCATTGCTGAAAACCCGCCCACTCATCAGAAGAAAGCTCGAATTGCTCTTTGTGTTCTTCTAGGTGCGCTTGGTTGTTTAGAGAGTAGATTGATTTAGTTACTGAATTGAAGTTGTTCATTGTTTTTATCCCTTTGGATGGGTTAGAGCCCTCTCTAACCTCTGAAAAGAATAATACTCAAACTGTTTGAATTTTTCAACCAAAAATTCAAACTATTTTAATTTAATGACTTTTGGTATGTGATAGCATTTTTCATCCTGGTAAACGCTCGATGTCGCCCTGATTGATAGCAAAGAGGCGCGCTGCAGAAAGCCGGCAACAAACAAATTGATAGCACAAACAAAAAAAGCGCGGCGAACCGAAAGGCTCGCCGCGCTTGATTTTATAATGCTAATTATTGATTGGGGTTGAAGTTGCCCCGTTTACGCGAAGCTTTAAAAGCTCATGTTAGGGAGGCACATTGTTTAAGATCGAGTAGATAAAGCTGCAAGTTCTTAAAGCTGCGTTCAGGGAAGTAAGCCCCGTTGCTTCCTTCCACTTCATACCATTCAAGGTTTATCGGTGTCGGGGGGCAATTTTTTGGGCTTGACGGTGGTAAGCTGCACGCTACCAGAAGCAGCACCAAACTCATCAGCAAAAGTTTCTTTCGGGCTTTCATTAATAGAGTTCACCTGTTCTTGTTTCTGCTTTTGGGCTTTGGCTGCTTGCCACTTTCGGTAGGCCGTCGCGATATAAGGGGCAAGTTTCAATACCCCTAACAAGATTCTCAGATACTGCATTACTGCATTCTTTTAAAATGAATCGGGTTCTTATCGAGCTCGTTCTTAGCGTGTCCACGGTTGGCAGCGATAGACTCTAAAATGGAGATCAACCAATCAGGGGCTTTGGCTAAGGTTTCTGGTTTAATGAACTGTCTCAGCTGCGCCCAAATAAACCCAAGCGCTAACAAGCCAAGAATAACGATGGCGTAATACTCGCCCGCCACCCATTTAATCGCGCCAAAAATCAAGCCTGCTTCTTCTGGTGTTAAAGGGGTTGCCTCAGCTAAAGCTAGGCTAGAAAACAGTGCAAAAACTAAAGCAAAAATGTATTTCATATTGTTGTTTCTCCAATAAAAAAGGGCAGCTAACGCCACCCTAAAAACAAATGTATATGACCAATGATATACATTAATTATCAATTGCTGCTAAGCGGAGGTTTTCCGCAATTCGTTGCGACCACCCACGCGAGAACTGAGACCACGCTTTAATGTCGTTCATAAAGTCCAAACGCTCTGCTAAGAACTTTAAAAGCACATCATTGTGATCAGAGGCTTTAATAGCTGCCTCGGTGAGCCTGCCGTAATAACCATCGTCTTTAGCGCCTACGGCACGTTGTAAGAAACGAATAGCCCGCCAACCACCGTGATTGATTGATGCATCGAATAACTGATACATCACGGCCTTGTGAAACGCTTCACCGCCAAGCTTGAGCCAGAAATCACGGTAGTAAATCTCTTTAGCTTGCTCGATAGTGAGCCGCTTAATATTGAGGTGAGGGTAACTCATCGAAGCAATACCAAACTTAGTACCTTTACGCTCACCCTCGCCAACGACGCCCGTTGTCCAGTTCCCACGGTCGTCGTATAGGTTCTGATACTTTCCTTCATGACCAATCACGCGCTCAAACGCGATTAGAAACGCTTGCGGATACTTCATAATTGCTCCATTAAATTAGGTAGGTCGTGTTGCTTTGATTGAAATGGTGTAGGACGTACGGGAGCCGGAGAGCGTCACAGAATCAACCGACCACTTGCCCCCCGTTCGAGGATTGTTAAAGCCGTCTAATGTCAAAACTGACTCTGCAAAATACCCCGCTTGCCCTTCCACTGTGCCTGTGAACGTCTGACCTTTTCGGCTGAGTTCTTTCAATTTCGCCTTGGCTCTTTCGGTTGCCTCGGCCTCATTGGTGAACACCTCTTTGATAAAGTGAAAAGGTTCATCACCAACCAATGCCTCACCGTTCACGCCGGATTCCGTCTCTCGATAACTGGCTTTAACACCTTTCTTTCTCACGTTCGAGGGGTGCTGAATCTTCCCTGTATCTTTGAGTAAAGTTTTCGGGGTTATCGAAACTGAACGTTTTTCGCCGCCCGAAAGCGTGGTGATGTTCCCCTTTTTTCCAAAGATATAAAGACGGTTAACGGGCTTCGCTACGGCGTCGAATTTCTTCGCGATACGTCGTATAAAAGCGGCGTCGGTTTCTTCGTTTTGATTGAGGTGGGGGGTTGCTAGATTGGCGAGTTCTGGATCAACTCTTACCGTGTAGCCATGCGGCTGCATCACAGCCGTTACTACGTCGGCAACCGTGGCGACCGGAAACGTCTTTTTTCTAGGTTCTCGAAATCCGGTCGGGTCTTTGATGTTGAATTTAGCGGGGGACAGTTGAACAATGATTTTTGCAGGGTGAAGCATTTCCTCAATGGCTGACACTTCAAAAACCCCTCTCGCCTCACCGTTTACCGTAATCGCATACTCACTGCCGCTTGATGGTATAAAGTCCAGCTCATCCGCATCCAGTGTCAGACTTGCGCGGTCGGCACTATCCCCGCTTTCGTCGGTCAGCGACCAACGGGTAAGGGCGGTTTCAAGGTCTTGTGACCTCGCCCCCTTAAGTTTGATGATCATTCCCACACCTCGATCACTTGCTCAACCTCTGCGGCGCTTTCGGGCGTGGGATCAATGACAGGGATATTGACCTCTTGCCCTGCTGCTAAAAAATGGTCTTTCAGTTCGGGGTTTATTTCGTAAAACTTCGACTCTAACTTGTCGGAGTCCTCGCCAAACAAGCGAAAAAGTAACCCCCCAACGGTTTCCTTATACCGTGCTTGTGCTTTCATCTTGTCGATACTCCACTAACGAAATATTGATTTTCACTACCTGAGAAACGCCTCGCTCAATGATTTTGGTGTACTTGGTTTTGACTTTGTGGATTGTCCATCGTCCCCAATTTTTACCCCGACCATCGGTGATTGTGACCACCTCCTGAGCCTTTGCGATTGCCCGAATCGCTTCGGCTTCGTCCATTCCATCACCCCGAAAAGCGATAACATCTAACACCCACTTATCGAGCGCCCTTGACGTTTTTACCTGCCTTGGGTTTTCGATGGCGTCCGATATAGTCCAACCACCATCGAGCGTGTGAGTGCTGCCCTCTAGCGGGTTTTTTCTCTTCTCCGTGTTTTTTACAACGCTAAAAACATGATCGTTGATTGCCAAATGATGCATTTAATCCCCTAATGAATGAGCGATATCTTGACCGATATCAGCGGCTTGCTCTCGCTGCCACTGCTCGAACATTGCTCGCATAGCGTCGAGAGTTAGCGCGGCGGTTTCTTGCGGGTTGCTTGTTCCCTCAACGGTTAACACTGGCGCAAACGTGGTCGGCGCGGCTTGTTTCGCTATGGCTTGCTTCTCTTGTACCTTTTTAATCTCCTCGGTCTTATCGGGCAGTTCATCGGATGAGAACCAATTAAAAATTGACTCGCCAATATTGGCACCGATACCGTCGCCCACCATGCCACCAATCGCACCGCCAACCGCCGTCCCTATACCTGGTAATATGAATGAACCAATGGTCGCCCCAAGCGCTGCGCCCCCCATACCTCCGAGAATCCCGCCGCCTGTTTGAGCAACGCCTTTTGCGTCCCCATTGGCAACTTGAGAGCCGAGCGAAAGCGCATCAAGCCCCAACGACAACGGACGGATAAACTTAGCAGCGTTGGCAAGCTTAGACGCTTTCCCTAGCCCTCCTGTTATATCCCCCGCCGCGCCTGCTGTGTCGGCGGCAGTGGCTAACGCATCACCGCCGACACTCTCAACGCCCCCCGCAAAAGCAGGGGCAGCAAGTAGGGAAAGTGCGCCCACGCCCATACCAAGCATTCCCTTTTTGCGTCGCGAGCCTGCGCGTGTTTCAAGGGTGGAGCTTTGTACTCGTTGAAAGGATTCACTCGATTGAACCGTATTCAGTCGGTTGAGCACATTGGTTCCAACGCCACTAAGAGCCGCGAGCTTTCCACCACGGCGGCGACTTCGAGACGGTTTGCGACTTCGACCAGAATCACGCCTAGCACTATCATGAGCGCCGCCATTGCGTGCGGCTCGCTCTGACGCTGCCGCCTGACGTTCTAGCGCTTTCGTGTGCTTCTCTGTTGCTTTCGCTGCGGCATTGAGCGCGAGCGTTTCTTTGCCTATCCCGACGATGTTCTTAACGGCTTTCATGCCCTTAATCGCCGTATTCGCTGCGCCTACCGTGAGCACTGCCGCCCCGATACCTAACAAGATATCGACCGCCGCCCCGCCGTCATTCACGAAGTCAGCAAGCCCCATCGCAATATCTGTCGTCACCCCTAAAACGGGATCGAGCATCGGCATTAAGCGATCACCTAGCGCAATGGCTAGGTTATTGAGCGCCTTTCCGGTTTCCTCAAATTTCGCTTTATTGGTGCTTGCTATGTTGTTGTATTCGGCGGTGATGGAATCGACCGCGTTCGGGTCGGTCTTGGCTTTTTGATAGTCTTTTTCTGCGGCTAACGCATCCCCTTGAATCTTCTTTAGGGTCTGCGTGTCTTTAAGGATTTTTTGAACATGAGGAGCGGCCTCTTCACCAAACAGTTTGCTGATTGTTGAACTTTGCTCAACTGCATCGAGATCGTTGATTGCATCGAGTACGCCCGTTAACGTTCCCATCGCATCGGTTTGCATGCCCTCCGCCACGCTTTCGGAGTCCATGCCGAGCTTTTCATACACCTCCTTTTGTGAGCCTGTCGCGTTCTCCCCCGCTACTAGGGCGCGGGTTATACCTGCTGTTGCGGTGGCGGCTTCTTCTTCGGCTGCGCCTTTCGACAACAGCGCCCCCGATAAGGCAAGCGCCCCTTGTTCGGTGAATCCTGCGTTCGTTAACTGCGCCCCTCGACGACTCATCACGCCGAGCAAGTCTTTACCACTCACACCGCCGTTTTTATTCGCAACGTCGTTGATCATGTTGCTCATGATGAGGAATTGATCGCGACCCTCGTCGCCTTCGGTGGTCGGGTCGTCCTTGTAGCCCATCGAATTACGCAAGGCCATACCCTTGCTCGCGGCTTCCTCGGCGGTCATATCCCACGCGGTCGCGGTTTTAATCGTGTCCTCGGTGTATTGGCCTAGCTTATCTCGACCAATACCCCCATTCGCACCACCCGCCGCAATTTTCATTACATCAGCGTCACTCACCCCCGCCATTTCAACGGCAAGCGTATTAAGTTCACGACGAAAAGCGGCTTTATCCGTGTCGTCTTTAAACTCCACGTTTTTCGCCACATCCACAAAATTCGCTTCGTTATTCATAGACTGTCGCGCGGAAAACCCAGCGGTAGCGAGCACACCCACCCCCACCATTTGCGCGCTAGGCATCGAGTCGAGCGCTTGACGTTTGCGGTCTTGTAACGCCGCCGAACGCGCTAAAAGGCGATTCTCTCTCTCAAGCAATTGAGCCGCTTTTTCAGCTCGACGATTCGCCACACTGCGCGCCATTGATAAGCTATTGGTGTTTAGTCCTGCCTTCTTAAGCTTGCCGTTTAACTCGTCAAGGGTTCGGACTTGCGCTTTCTCCTTCGCGTTTAACGAGGAGAGCTTGACCGTCAGTTTTTCAACTTCGGTTTGCTCTTTTTTAGTGAGCTTTACATAAGCGGTTTTTTTCTTCGTTAATCGTTCCACTTCCGACGTGGATTTAATCAATCGGTTTTGCTCAGTCACGGTCAGCGTGATGTTTTTCGCGATCTTTTCGTTTAACGATTTTTGCGTGTTTTGATGCTGCTTGAGTGAGACGGTTTCCGCCTCAGTTAACCCGACGTGTTGTTTCTGTTTTTTCGCAAGGGTTTCTAAGCGCGTGTTCGTTTGTTCGATTTCGCCACGAGTGAAGCCTAGAGAGGTTTTTAAGGTGTCGTATGACCTTACATCACTGATCCCCTTTTTCGTTTCTCTGAGGGTTTTTGCTTGCGCTTTGGTGGCGTCCTCAAGGATTCCTTGAGCTTTAGAAACCTTGTTAATTTCTGCGACCGCTCTAGTCGCGTCGGCGGTGATGCCAAGCGATATGTTTTTTTTCACAATTTAACCCCGAACCCCGAGAGGATTAACTCATACCGACGAAGTGCATTTTGATTCGTCCAGTTCAAAACGTCGCTCTCGGGTGTTCCCTTGAGCGTCGTCACGTCGATGATTCGCTCAACGCTTTCTACTGATAAAATGCCGCCGGATTCAATAAAAAATCATTGGTATGACTCACAAGCGAACGGTAATCAGGCATCACCATATTTTCGACTTCATCCCCGTCTAAATCGGTGATGTTCGAGATAATGAATACGGCGCGTTCTACGTCGTCGGTAAAGTCTTGGGATTGCTTAGACAGGCGTAACGTTGGGTATTTAAACTGGATGTGACGATCACCCGTAAACAACAAATTCAGTTCAAATTTTGATTCGCTGATATCTTTACCCGCTAAGTGATAAGCATCGAGCGTAAGAAAGTTATAAGCGGCTTCAAAGATCGAATTAAAATCCGGTTTAGTCAGTGAATACACTTCATCTTCCGTTAACCCCGTCGACACAATGACAAGGCGTACTTGGTCTTCTAACTCAAACTTCTCATCGGGCAATTTAAGTTCAACATTTTGAGCCACAGTGATCGGTTTGACGGTGACACTTTCAGTTTGATTATCATCACCAACGGGTTGAAGTAGCGTAAAGGTCTTTTCTAAAAAGTCTTGGGGCTTGGTCGCTTTTGAATTTTTCATGGTCTTTCGTCCAAAAAAAAGAGGGAGCAAACACGCCCCCTCTTATATGATTAACTGATTAGTATTTTTTACCGCCAATGAGGTAATCACCGTTCGGGATATCAATATCGTGAATTGGTGTCCCGTTCTCTAGCCAACTGTAACGCTGAATGCTGCCTTCAAGCGTGATGGTTTGACGTTCTTTCATCTTGCTTGGTGAGAACTTAACGGATACCTCACCCGTCATCGTGTGAACACTGTTATAGTCTGCGCTGCCGTCTTTGCCTTTTTCAGTAAAGATACACACCGTTTCATCACCCATCGTTAAGGCGTCACGCACGATTTGAGCATTAATGCCTTTAATGGTGATTTTCCACTTCACTTCTTCAAAGCCAACGTGCTCACTCGATTCAACGAATGAACCACCGAGCTTGTCGTATACCTTGTTGAACTCGGGTTGTTCAAAGTCTTCAATGTAGTTTGTAACCTTAACGCCACCCACTACGAATTTACGCGCTCGTATTACTCGACCTGACATGCTCTAGATTCCTTTTACGATTTCGCCAACAAACGTTTCGACGATGTGATTAACTTGGTTTAGCTCAACAATGCTGTGCTCGTTTGGACGGTATCCCGCCCAATCAATCACAAGCACCCATTCACCGTTGTTGTAACGGTCTACGGTGTTGCGCGTTGGGTGTAAGTACACGTTAAAATCAATCAGTGCGTCGTCGGCTTTGAGCGTCTTACCCCAATTGTTTAGCTGTGCAATGCGGCTTTTGAAGAAATCCAAATCTAAGTTGTATTTCATCGTGTCGCGGTGTGATTTGATAATTTCACGTATCAATTGGTTTTCAATACCGATGATATTGCCAAAATCCCCCGACAGGGTTCGGTTGCCAAGAAACATGATCCCGCCGTTCGGGTCGGCAACGGCAAGCGATACCCCTTTTTTATTCAGCTCAACCGCTTCGCTGCCCGAATCATTAACCGTGTAACTGACATCACGCGCGAGGTCGTCCAGTAACAAAGTGCTACCGTTCGGGGTTTGCCACGGCTTCACCGAAAGCCGCGCCGCCATGCCATACATGGCAGGGGGGATTGGGTGATCCCAACGCTCACCGCGAACGTCTACCGACCACACCTTCTTGTGTGCTTCGCCGTGTTGAAGGCCGAAATCGAGCGCTTGTTTCGTGTTGGTATCGGGGGCATTCACCCACCCCTCGGCGTACACCTTTTCACATACACCCGCGACCGCATTCGAAAGGCTGACATCACAAAAGGAAGCCACACCGATGTTAGTCGGCACATCACGACACGCTTTAAACGCTTCGAGGCCAAGTAATTGGCCGTCGATTTCATCCACACCACCGATGATGTTTTTTATCGTATCGGCATCTTTTGCGGCCTTTTCAACGACCACGACTTCAATCGGTACACCCGCCTTTTCAAGCAAGAATTTCACCGAATGGTAGAGCGTGCTTGTTTCGTCAATGAGCGTTAAATCTTTCTCACTACGCACCGTAAACGGGAAGTTAAATTGCGTTCCCTCTTTTACTGCTGCGACTTCACCGATAACCCCGCCGCGTTGACCGCCGACGCCACCAAGAGACGGCAACGGCTCACTGGTTTCAACCGTGATACCGTTGTGATTCATATTTGTTGTTGCTGCCATTATTTCGCCCCTTTCAGTTTCAGTTTTTCAGTTGTGACGAAGTAATTCGCCTGTGAAGGTTTAAGGGAGAGCGTTGAACCTTTCGGATGGTAGCGACCGGATAATCGAAACTTTCTCAACACTTCGTAATCTTGCGGTTCGTTCGACGCGCTTTGCGCTTTGGGTACTGCTTTTTTATCTGCCATTGGCTTTCCTTTAGGCGTAAAAAAACCGCCTCGTTGGGCGGCTTAGTTTGTGATTATTGGGTGATTCTTATCATTTCGGGCGGGTTTGGTTATGAGTTTGCGTCGGTCTTAGCTCAGCATCAACTTTCCACGAAACCCAAGAGTCGCCAATCGCTGCTGCATATTTGTTTCTCAGTGTGCCTTGAAACCAAATTAATCCCACATCTGCATCACCAACAAACTGGAAAATGTCGCTTTTAATTGCCCCCGCCGATGTGATGTAAGTCCACTCAGAAGGCTTTCGAAGCTGATACGGCAAACTAATTTGGATTTCCTTTTCATATTCAGCAGTCATTTTGTGGTTTACGTAAAAGAAAGATGTTGCCGAATAAAAACGGGGCTGACAGTTAGCTTTGTTCACTGATAATGTGTCGGCAACATATTCCGTAGCAACTGAACTTTTCTCAAACTTAACACCAGAAAAGCCCTGATTATTTCCGCTCACAGAAAATTTTATATTCAGCTCTAAAAATGCATCATCATCAAGAAAGGCGGTGTTATTCGTTCTTGGAACCTGACAGGTCGCGGAGTACCTAACCCATCCATAGTTGTCTCGTTCTCCCGTTGCGCTAAGCGTCAACTTAACTAATGAACGGGAAAGATAACCATCAATAGGATTATAAAGCACAATCCAACCATCATCTTTGACTAAAGATGCCTCCGATACCCACAGGCTCATCGTTACTGTTTGCCCGACAAAAACAGATAATCTTTCTATTCTTTGAGTAAACGTAATCTTACCTCGCCCATCAAGTTGCATGTAATGCGTGAATGCCTGGTCATGATCAGTAGATAGCTTCGAGTTTTTGACTGAAACAGCGTTATCAACATCAGTCACACACCACCCGTCGATGACAAACTGACCCTCAAAATCTGGCTTTCCAACATGCCCCCGCTGATTTAAGCTGAAATCGGAATTAATCAGATAGTTAGGATTAATCCGACTACCAAGCCCTAAAGCCAAATCGTATGCTGATTTAGCTTTATTGTAAGCAGTCGTCGCCGCTTTAGAGCTTGCTGCTACGTTTGAACTGTTC
>CESO01020667.1_pt1 | contig 37115 bp, 41 predicted proteins | sample 356341 | NCBI WGS metagenome assembly CESO01 (sample SAMEA2621812, study PRJEB7988) | marine metagenome | biome: marine biome (ENVO:00000447); feature: deep chlorophyll maximum layer (ENVO:xxxxxxxx); material: "saline water (ENVO:00002010), including plankton (ENVO:xxxxxxxx)" | depth 35 m | reverse complement strand
CAAGAAATTATTGAGAGTACTGCACTTAAAAGACAAGGTGATAGAAAGGATATAGCTTCAACATGCGCATTTTTAATTAATAATGCAGATTACATTACTGGCCAAATAATTAATGTGGATGGAGGCAGGAGTTTAAGTAGGTAACTAATTACTTCTTGTTATTGTTATTCCAACATCTTCTGAATCTCTAATTGCACCTGGTTTACTTATTGATAATGTTATATATTCGACGTCAAATTCTTCCAAAATCATTTGCGCTATATTTTCTATCATTGTTTCAATTAATTCATGAGTATTATTTTTCACATATTCTTTCACTCTATTTGAGATAGTCTTGTAGTCAAGAGAATGTGAAACATCGTCTGTTTTAGCGGCTTTCGATATATCAAAACCAGCTTCAAGATTTATATTGATTATTTGATCAATCTGCTTTTCCCATTCAAATAACCCTATTCTGGTTTTTAATCTAAGATTTTTTAAGAATATTTTATCCATATATGGTTAATTATAGTGTATTATTCATATTAATGTTGTGCAGATGGCCAATATTTGCTATCTTTTTTCTTTTTTTAGAATTAGTGAGATTATTATGTCAAGAATATGCGAAGTAACTGGTAAAAAACCTATGGCTGGGAATAATGTTTCTCATGCAAAAAATAGGACAAGAAGACGTTTTTTGCCTAATCTACAAATACATAGATTTTGGGTAGAGGCTCAAAATAGATGGATATCTCTAAGAGTATCAAGAAAAGGTTTGAGAATTATAGAAAAAAAAGGTATTGAAACAGTACTTAAGGAGATTAAAAAGATATGAGAGAGAAAATAAAATTAGTATCTTCTGCTAAAACAGGTCATTACTATACGACCACAAAAAATAAAAAGAATATGCCTGATAAGATCGAAATTAAGAAATTTGATCCAGTTGTAAGAAAACACGTAATTTACAAAGAAGCAAAAATAAAGTAAATATTACTCAGGTGCAGGGCAAAAACATTGTCCTTTTGAATTCCAAGCACATCTCCCACTTTCGCCAGTTTTACTCTTCCACATTGCACACCCAACTCCAGTAACTCTTGGCCCTAAAGGATCAGCAACTTTAACAGCGATTTTGTCTTTTATGTTTACAGTAACATATTCAAACTGGGATTTATTTTCATCTATTATTACAGTTTCTGTTTCTTCTTGATCATCATCAAAAGCCCAGCTTTTAATATCGGATACAGTTTGACAACCGGAAAGTGTGAAAAACACAATAAATGGGAAAATAAATTTAATATTCATGCCTAAACTCCTGGATTATTATATTTTAGTAAAATTATTATTTCCTATTATAACTTTATTTATTTTATAATGTACTCTAAATTTTTTATATTTACAAAAAAATATAAAAAGCTTAAAAGTCCTATATTTACTATAAATTATATAAAGAGATTATTTGTGTCAATTAAAGTTTTCTTGTCTGATAAAGTGCCTAATGAAAAGGATAAAATTTTATCTATTATTTCCTTTAATGATAAAGTTAATTATGAAAATAACATAATATCAACAGGTCTATCACCTGTAAAAAATGGAGCATTATACGAAATTTGGGAAGTTGAAAATAAGGTTATAAACACAAGTTTTAATGAAATAAATTTATCAGCAAATAAAAATTTTATATTTGGCTCAACTATTATCGAAAATGATAAATCTTATAAAGAATTAGGATTAGAAATACAAAGTAAATATCTTGACTTCTTGCATATCGTCCGTGAAAGCAACATGAAATTGATAAAAATATGGCATTATATTCCGCAATTATTAAGAAAATATAAAAATAATAAAACAAATTATTCTTTATTTTGTGATGCAAGAGAAGTAATTTATAAAAAATATCATAATAATTTAAGTTACCCGGCAGCAACAGTTATAGGTATAGAAGGAAAAAAACTTATTATGTATTTTATTGCTGCTAATTGTGAAACTTATAATGCTCTAGAAAATAAAAGACAGGTTAGTGCATATGATTATCCGCAGGACATTTTTTTTGAAAAACCTATGTTTTCAAGAGCAGTTAATTTTTCAATTGAACAAGATCAATCATCTAAAATTATAATATCGGGCACCGCTAGCATTAAAGGATATCAATCAATGCACCCAAATAATATAGCAAAACAATTAGATGAAAGTTTAAAAAATTATAAAATATTTTCAGATATAAAAAATAAGCTTAACGTCTGTAGAATATATGTATCTAAAGAGCAGAAAAGTAATATTAAAATTATAGAAGAGAAATTAGATAACTATTTTAAAAAAAATCAGTATGCATTATTGTATGGTGATATTTGTAGAGAAGAGCTACTAATTGAAATTGAAGGAATATCTGATGTCTAAAAAAATATATAAAATGAAAACAACTATAGCTACTTTCGAAATAAAAATGGAGCCGCTGGGATTATGGGATCTTTGGGTCAATTCAATGCCAACATTAACTTTTGCGACACCAGAAGATGCAGCAAGTGCGGTTGCTAATAAGAAAACAGGTTATTCTTTGTGGGATAATCAAGCTGAAAAGATTAGCATTGATCTTAAAATAGAAAATTGGGAAATAATAAAAGAAGAATAAATTTATTGATTTTCCATAGACAATTCATATTTTCCTGAAGCAGCTAAACTATTAAGGTAAGACCTCTTGCTAATAATTTTTTGAGCTTCTAAATTATTATTATTATCTCCATTCCACTTTTTCATAGCCTCTAGTTGTAATGCTCTTCCATATGAAAAAGTAACTTTCCATGGATTATTATTTAATTTATTAATTTCATTTAGGTTATTAGAAGCATCTTCATCAGATTGTCCTCCAGACAAGAATGCAATACCTGGGACATCTTTTGGTACATTATTTCCAAGACATTTTACTGTTAATTCAGCAATTTCATTCGTATCTGACTGAACTTCGCAATTTGCACCACTTGTTATCATATTAGGTTTTAAAATTATGCCAGAATTAACAACATCAAGTTTATCTAGTTCTTCAAATAAAATAGATTGCATTGTATTTGTTACATTAAAGCATTTATGAATATCATGAGAACCGTCCATTAAAACTTCTGGCTCTACAATTGGAACTATATCGAATTCTTGGCAAATACTTGCATATCTTGCAAGTGCATGAGAATTTGCAATCATACAAGCTGAAGAAGGAATATTATCGGCGATTGTAATAACTGCTCGCCATTTTGCAAACTTTGCTCCTAAAGATTTGTATTCCTCCATTCTTTGAGGCAAATTGTCCAAACCTTCCGTTATTTTTTCGTTTTCATGGCATGAAAATGGTTTTGCTCCAGTATCTACTTTAATTCCTGGCAATATCCCAATTTTATTTAAAAAATCTGGAAAATTCGTACCTTCAGATATCTTTTGTTTAATTGTTTCGTCAAATAATATTGCTCCTGATATATATTTCGGTAAAGATTCTGCTGTGACAAGCATATCTCTATATGATCTTCTATTTTCTTCGTTGACAGTAATTCCTAAAGCATTAAATCTTTTTTCACAGGTCCCGTGGCTTTCATCCATTGCTAAGATGCCCTTTGATTCAGAAACCATTTGAGATGCAATTTGATTAAGTATTTTTTTATCCATTATAAATCCTTTAAATTTTTTACCCCTCTGCTAAATGACCAACTGTGACTACTTTAATAGCATTAGTTCCACCTTCTTTCCCAGCCAGATCACCTTTTGTTATTATTACTAAATCATTCTCTTTTGCAACATTCAATGCTGTTAATACATTTATTGCATCCTTGTTTACTTTAGCGTGATTCGTATCAATTGAGTTTATTCTTGCAGGGTACACACCCCTATATAAAGTTACTTTTCTTAATGTTCCTGTGTGTGTAGTTAAAGCGAATATTGGAACACTATGGTTTATTCTCGACATCCATAATGCTGTAGAGCCAGATTCTGTTATTGCTGCAATCGCTACTGCACTTAAATTATCTGCAGTAAGCATGCATGCCATAGCAATTGCTCTATCCACTTTTTTACTTTCAATGGAATAATTTAAACCTTTACTAGTTAAAGGACTTTGTCCTTCTGAGCCTTCACAAATTCTGCTCATAGCTTCTACAGCCTCAACAGGATGATCGCCCATAGCAGTTTCACTTGAAAGCATTACAGCATCAGTTCCATCTATCACAGCATTTGCAACATCAAATACCTCTGCTCTCGTTGGTATGGAATTTGTGATCATAGATTCCATCATTTGGGTTGCAGTTATAACAACTTTATCTTTTTTTCTAGCTTTTTTAATTAGATTCTTTTGAACTGCTGGGAGTTGAGCGTCGCCAATTTCTACTCCAAGGTCTCCCCTAGCTATCATAATTGCATTAGCAGATTCTATAATTTCATCAATATTTTCTAGAGCTTCAGATCTTTCTATTTTAGCTATTATTCCTCCATCATTACCTGCTTCTTTTAATAATTTTCTCGCTAACTCGACATCTTTAGCTTCTCTAGCAAAAGATACTGCGAGGTAATCAACACCAATCTCTGCGGCGATTTTTATATCATTAAGATCTTTATCACTTATTGCTGATGCAGAAAGGCCACCACCTTTTCTATTCAGTCCCTTGGAGTCATAAAGAAGCCCTCCATGAATAACTTTTGTTATAATTTTTGAGTCAGAGATCTTTTCTACTTTTAGTTCTATTCTTCCATCGTCTAAAAGGAGAATATCATTTATGGAAAGTTCTTTAGATAAATCTTTATAAGTTGTACCGACTATCTCCTCGGTGCCCTTATCAAAAGGATGTTTGTCGTCAATTGTAAATTTAGAGCCATTTTTTAGATCTATTTTTGAGTTTATGAATCTGGTAATTCTAATTTTTGGTCCTTGTAAATCTCCAACGATCCCTACATGGTAATGTTTTTCTTCTGCAATCTGCCTAACCAATTTAGCACGTTCTATATGAGATTCTCTATCACCATGAGAAAAGTTTAGTCTTACTAAGTCTACTCCTGCATCTATCAAACCTTCAATAGCTTTACGAGTAGAAGTTGAAGGACCTAAAGTCGCTATAATTTTTGTTTGCCTATATATAAGATCATTAATTGCTGTCATAATTTTTTAATTATTTTTATTCCTGGAAGTTCTCTACCCTCAAGAAACTCTAGAAATGCTCCGCCACCTGTTGATATATAATCTAAATCTTTAAAATTAACAAACTTTTCGATAGCAGAAATTGTATCTCCTCCACCAGCAATAGTTAGTGCTTTAGTCTTACTTATTGCGTTAGCTATACTTTTTGTTCCGTTTTCGAATGATGTTTTTTCAAAAATACCTACAGGACCATTCCATATTATTGTACCAGCTTCTTCAATTAATTTTTCATATATTCTTGATGTTTTTGGGCCTATATCTTTAATCATCTCGTTTTCTGATACATGGTCGATATTTTTAGAAGTAATTTTATTAGAATCTTCACATATAACATCTACCGGCAGAGGAACTAAAACATTATTTTTTTTGGCTAGTAATGTAATTTCTTTTGCATCAGAAACCATCTCATTTTCCGACAGCGACTTTCCAATATTATGTCCTTCGCTAAGTAAAAAAGTATTAGCAATTCCACCACCAATAATAATTACGTCAACTTTTTGAATGAGTTTTTTTAATATGTTAAGTTTTGTAGAAACCTTTGAGCCACCAATAATTGCCAAAACTGGTGCTTTTGGCTTTGCGATAATTTTTTCTATATTAAAAATCTCATTTATTAGAAGTAGCCCACCACAACTAATTGGAGCGTATTTGGCTATAGCATATGTGGATGCATGTTTTCTGTGTGCCGCGCCAAAAGCATCCATTACAAAAACATCACAGTTTTTTGCCATTTTCTTTGCTAGATCATTGTCTCCAGATTTTTCACCAACAAGAAATCTTGTGTTTTCATATAGAGTTATATCATTTTTATATTCAGGAGATTTCTCGTCTAGAGGATTTTCTTCAAAAAATACTTTTTTGTTAAGAATTTTTGATAATCTATCCGCAACAATTTTTAGACTATATTTTTCATCAAAACAACCTTCTTTCGGCCTGCCAAAATGTGAAATGATAGCTAATTTTGCGCCTTTCGATAAAGCATACTCTATGGTTGGAATTGCAGCTTTTATTCTTGCGTCATTCACAATTTGATTATTGTGAATTGGCACATTAAGATCTTCGCGTATTAAAATATTTTTTTCTTCAATATTAACATTAGTTAGTTCTGTATAAGATGACATTACTTTGCATTCATTAAAGCCAGAGTTATATCTAGCATTCTATTTGAAAATCCCCACTCATTGTCATACCAAACATATACTTTTAATAATTTATCATCCATAACTTTTGTAAGATTTGAATCATATATAGATGATGCTGGGTTATGATTAAAGTCAGTAGAAACTAATGGTATTTCATTATACTCAATAATGTTTTTCATTTTATTTTTTGAAGCTTCCTTTAAAATATCATTCACTTCATTAATAGAAGTATTTTTTTTTGTTCTTACAACAAGGTCCACTACAGATACGTTAACAGTCGGAATTCTTACTGCAAGCCCATCTAGTTTTCCTTCTAGCTCCGGAATAACTAAACCAACATTTTTTGCTGCACCTGTTTTTGTAGGTATCATGGACATAGTTGCTGCCCTAGCTCTCCTTATATCCTTATGATTTGCATCAGTAAGCCTTTGATCATTCGTAAAAGAATGGATGGTTGTTATTAATCCGTGTTCGATGCCAATATTATCATTCAATACTTTAATGACAGGAGCTATGCAATTAGTTGTACAAGATGCATTTGAAATTATAGTGTGATCTTTCGATAAAATTTCTTCATTCACACCATACACAACGGTGGCATCAACATTTTTTCCTGGGGCAGAAATAATTACTTTTTTTGCGCCATTTTTTAAATGAATTTGTGTACCTTCTTTTGAATTAAATTTACCAGTACATTCGAAAACAACGTCAACATTATATTTTCCCCAATTAATCATACTAGGGTCTCTTTCGGAAGTAATATTAATTTTATCATTATCAACGTACATATAATTATTGTCAGCTCTTACTTCTTTATTAAATTTTCCGTGAGCTGAATCGTACATTGTTAAATGTGCACTTACAGAGTTATCGCCAACATCATTTATAGCAACAATTTTTAAATCTTTATGAGACTCTGATTCGTATAGAGCTCTTAGAATATTTCGTCCAATCCTTCCATAGCCATTAATTCCAATCTTAATTGTCATTTTTATATTTCCTATATTTATTTTTCTTTAAGTATTATTTCTGCATGCTCAACAATATTTTGCGAAGTGAAACCAAAATATTCTAATAATTTACCACCTGGTGCAGATTCACCAAAACAGTTGATACCAATTGTTTTACCGTTTAACCCGATATATTTATGCCAGAATGAAGTAGATCCAGCTTCTATTGATATTCTTTTATCGATATCGGAAGGCAAAACCGCGTTTTTATATTCATCGCTTTGCTTATCAAAGATCTCGCTTGATAGCATCGATATAACTCTAGTACCAATTCCTTTTTGTTCCAACTTATTTGCAGCTTCAATCGCTATACTAACTTCACTTCCGCTCGCGATTAATATTATATCTAATTTTTTTGAATCTTTTAATATGTATGCACCTTTATTAATTAAAGCAATTTGCTCATTAGATCTTTCTTGGAATTTACAATTTTGTCTTGATAAAATTAAACATGTTGGCCCGGATTTATTCTCAATAGCATACTTCCATGCAATAGCTGTTTCTAATGTATCGCAAGGTCTAATTACTGTATTATTTGGTATGTCTCTCAGACTATTAGTTTGTTCTATTGCTTGGTGTGTTGGTCCATCTTCACCTAATCCAATAGAATCATGCGTAAATACAAAAATATTTCTTAGACCCATGATTGCACTCATCCTAATTGCATTTTTTGAATAATCACAAAAGGTTAAGAAAGTTCCTCCGTATGGAATGAATCCACCATGTGAACTTACTCCGTTCATTATGGCTGACATTCCAAATTCTCTCACCCCATAGTTAATATAATTACCATTTTTATATTCTTTTATTTCTTTTGATCCCGACCATAATGTTAGGTTTGATGCTGCAAGATCAGCAGATCCTCCTAACATTTCAGGTAATATTTTTGCATATGCTTCTATACTATTCTGCGAGGCTTTCCTCGTTGCTATTGTATCTTTTTGTTCATTACAAGATTTTATAAACTCTTGTGATTTTCGCACCCAGTTTTCTGGTAGTTCTGAAGAAAATCTTCTTATAAGTTCATTAGCTTCATTAGGGTAATTTTTTTTATATTCATCAAATTCTTTGTTCCATTTATTTTCAATTTCTTCACCAGTTTTTGTATTATCCCAAACAGCATAAATATCATCTGGTATCTCAAATGGACCGTAATTCCAGCCAATATTTTTTTTAGTTAAATCTGTTTCTTCGTTCCCCAAAGGTGCACCATGGGAACTTTCCTTTCCTTCTTTGTTTGGCGAACCAAAACCAATCTTTGTTTTACAACAAATTAATGTAGGCTTATTTTCTGATTTTAACGCATTTTCAATTGCTTCAATAAGGTCTTCTGGGGAGTGTCCATCGACATTTCTTATAACATTCCAGTTATAAGACTCAAATCTCTTAGAAGTATCATCTGTAAACCAGCCCTCAACTTCACCATCAATTGAAATACCGTTATCGTCATAGAAAACTATAAGTTTATTTAACTCTAATGTGCCAGCTAAAGAACAAACTTCATGTGAAATTCCTTCCATTAGGCACCCATCTCCTGTGAAAACATATGTATTATGGTCTATTATCTTTGAAATCCCTTTATTATAAAACGAACCAAGAGTTTTTTCAGCTATGGCCATGCCAACGGCATTAGCTAATCCCTGACCTAAAGGACCAGTAGTAGTTTCTACGCCGTCAGTAAGATGTGATTCAGGATGTCCAGGAGTTTTTGAATGTAATTGCCTGAAATTTTTGATTTCATCTATATTTAAATCGTAGCCTGTCAAATGGAGTAGACTGTATAGAAGCATTGACCCGTGACCATTAGATAAAACAAATCTATCTCTATTAATCCATTTTGGATTATTTGGGCTATGTTTAAGATAATCAGACCATAAAACTTGAGCTATATCAGACATCCCCAACGGCATCCCAGGATGACCAGAATTTGCCTTATCTATAGCATCGATAGACAAAGCTCTAATAGCATTTGCCATATCTTTTCTTAAGTCATTGTTTGTTTTTTTTGCCAATCTTTGTTTCAGTGTTATTAATTAGGTTACCTATATTTGTCTTATGTTTGTATATTACTACAATCGATAAAATCGTATATATAGAAGTTAATGTTAAAATCTCATAACTTAACCATGTATATAATGGTAAAAAAGTAAATGTGACTATAGCAGATAAAGCTGAGTACCTAAATAGAAATGCTGTTATTAACCAAGTTAACAAACAAATTAATCCTAAAATGATATCAAAGCCAATTATTGAACCAAAAGCAGTTGCAACACCTTTTCCGCCTTTGAATTTATAAAATATTGGAAAAATATGTCCAATAACTGCGATAATACCAACGATTTGAGCGTAAGATTTGTCTTTGAAGATATAAAAAGCAAAAATTACTGGCAATGTGCCTTTAAGCATATCAAAAATAAGTGTGGCAAATGCAAGTACCTTATTGCCAGACCTTAGGATATTAGTTGCTCCCGGATTTTTCGAGCCATATTCTCTTGGATCTTGGAACTTGCATAATTTGGAAAAAATAATAGAACTGTTTACAGATCCTATTAAATAACTAATAGTAAGAAATAAGACAGAAGAGATAGTTATAGTAATCAACTTGGCCCCAAGAATTTATTTATTATAGTATGGCTAATTATAAAGATAAAAATAAAGAAAAATATAAAAAAATATTATTTATTCCCGGCTGGGGATTTTGTAACGAAATATGGAAAAAATTTGCCTCAGAATTTTTTGATTTAAACAATTGTATATTTATAGATTTCTATGAGTATTTATATAATGCAAATGGAGATATTAAAGTTGCAGCTAATGAAGTTTTAAATGATTATAAGGATATTGATTTAGTATTTTCTTGGTCATTAGGATGTTTTATGGCAAAAGAAATAGAATATTTATTAGTGAAAAATCCAATAAAAATTGTTTATGTAGCCTATACACCAAATTTCATGCAAACTGATTCTTGGAATTTTGGTTTTAATATAAAAACAATTAATAAGTTAAGATTAGAATTGGAAAAGGATCGAGAAAAGGCTTTAAAAAACTTCTATTTATTGATTCTTGGAATACATAAAAATAAAAATTTTTTCTACAAAATCATGCTCGAACATATTGATTACGTTATGAAAGTGAATTTAAAAAAACTCTATATAGCTCTAGATGTATTACAAACATGTAGCTATAACTTAAGTTTGCATAATGAAAAAAACAAAAATTTATATATTTACGGCAAAGAAGATAGTATTGTTTCTTCAAATATTGCTCACCTTGTAGAAAAAAATGAGCCAAGCGCAAAAGTAATAACAATAATCAACTCTTCTCATATTCCTTTTTTAACAAATGAAGAAGAGTTTGCAGAAATTTTAAGAAAAAATATATGAAAGATGTAAGTAATAAAAAATTAAGTAACATGTATATAGAATCAGCAATTGTTCAGAAAGAAATCATTGATCGTTTAATGCAGAGACTTTCTTTGATAAATATCTCACCACAAAAAATTATTGATATTGGCTCAGGAATTGGGTTAGGAACAGAAAAAATCATTCAAAAATATGCTAACTCAGAATGTTATATGCTAGATAATTCTCTAGAATCTTTAAAAGAAAATTTTGTAAAAAGTTCAACATTGAAAAAAGTTTGTGCAAATTTTAAAAAAATTCCTTTTCCAAATAGTACTTTTGACTTTGTTTTTTCTTCATCGGCCTTGCATTGGGACTTAAATATTCAAGAATCTTTTCAAGAGATATACCGTGTTTTAAAACCTGGAGGATTATTTCTGTTTGCAACTTATGGTCCAGATACTTTAATTGAGCTTAGGTCGTCATGGTCAAGAGTTGATACATGCAAACATGTTAACGATTTTTATGATATGCATGATATTGGTGATCTTATGCAGAATATTAATTTTAATGACTCTGTTGTCGATGTAGAAAGCATAGTTATTGAATATAAGAGTGTGCTTCAACTTCAGAAAGATTTAAAAAATATTGGTTCAAAAGTTATTTCTTCAAAAGAAAAGAAGCTTGGCTTATTTTCTAGTAGTAAAATGAAGCAAATGTATAGCGAGTACGAAAAATTTAGATCCAAAGAAGGGGTGCTGCCTGCAACTTATGAAGTAATCTATGGGTCAGCCTGGAAAAAATTTAATACATTAAAAGTGGTCGACTGATTTTTTTTGAGTTCTTCATTTTTTAGGTATTTTTCGAAAAAAATGACCTTTTTTGGAACAACAAGTCAATGCAAATTCGATATAAACTTTGTATAATTTAGTTATAGATTAACACTAGGTTTTTTTCGAATATAGTTACATTATGATTACTAGAACATACGATGGACATGAAGAATATATAATTAGTGGAAATAACTCATTATCGTTTCATGGCAGCATTATATTTATATCTTTAATAAGCTGTATTTCCTTATTTATAGCATTGGGATTCACAATTAAAGGATATTGGATAATATTGCCATTTGCTGGATTAGAGATGATTTTCTTAGCAGTTATGCTATTATACTGCTGCCATAATAATTCGATGTATGAAAAAATTCAGATTTTTGAAGATAAAGTTAATATATCTTCAAAATACAGGAAAAATAAAGGGTTTTTTGAGGTAAATAAGTATTGGGCATCTTTAGTTTTAACTAAGCCAAAGCTCAGAGGACACCCTCACAAATTATATGTCAGATACAAGGGAAGGGAGATGGAAATCGGAGTTATGCTGGAAGATAAAGAAAGGCTTGAACTTGCAGAAATGTTAAACACTTCATTTAGAAAAGGAATAAATAATGAGATATTTTAATAAATTTTTAATTTTTGTAATGGTTAATTTCTTTGCCATATCTGCACACGCAGGTTGGTTAGACCTAAATATGACTCAGGGAGTAACTGATATTAGCCAGGAAGTTTTTGGGCTACATATGCTGATACTTTGGATATGTGTTGTTATTGGCGTCATTGTATTTGGGGCAATGTTTTGGTCAATTCTTATGCATAGAAAATCAAAAGGCGTAAAACCTGCAACTTTTCATGAAAGCACAAGCTTAGAATTTTTGTGGACGATTGTTCCTTTTGTAATTTTGATCGGTATGGCGGTACCTGCAACAAAAACTTTAATAAAAATGTATGATCACAGTGACTCTGAAATACACATCAAAATTACTGGATATCAATGGCTATGGCAATATGAATACTTAAATTCTGACGTTGCTTTTTACAGCAAATTATCTACTCCGTATAATGAGATATACAATAAAGAAAAGAAAAATATTAATTATCTTCAAGAAGTTGATAATGAGCTTATAGTCCCTATAAATAAAAAAATAAGATTTTTGTTAACATCAAATGATGTTTTACATGCATGGTGGGTTCCAGATTTAGCACTTAAAAAAGATGCTATCCCAGGATTTATAAATGAAATGTCAGTTGTTATTAATGAGCCCGGAATATACAGGGGGCGATGCGCAGAACTATGTGGTAGGCATCACGGATTTATGCCTATTGTTATAAAAGCAGTTGAAGAGAAGGAATATAATGAATGGTTAGCTAATGCTTCTGATAAAAAAACTTCAGGCATTGCTAAAATTAATAAATAAGGAGAATTATTATGAGTTCGGTAGTTAAAGACACACATCATGAAGAACATCCATCAGGTATTATGAGGTGGATAACGACTACAAACCATAAAGATATTGGGACACTTTATCTTTGGTTTGCGATGATAATGTTTTTCATCGGTGGGTTAATGGCCTTAGTAATAAGATCAGAATTATTTCAACCCGGTTTACAATTTGTAGATCCGCAGTTTTTTAATTCAATGACTACAATGCATGCTCTTGTAATGATCTTTGGTGTTGTTATGCCAGCATTTACAGGGTTGGCAAACTGGATGATACCTATAATGATTGGTGGTCCTGATATGGCCTTACCAAGAATGAATAATTGGAGTTTCTGGATTATGCCGTTTGCATTTTCTATGCTTCTTTCAACCTTATGGATGGATGGTGGAGCACCAGCTGGCGGTTGGACACTTTATCCACCATTAAGTCTTCAAACTGGTGATGCATTCCCATTTCTAATATTTGCTATACATTTTATGGGTTTATCCTCAATTATGGGTGCCATTAATATAGTTGCTACAATTCTTAATATGAGAGCTCCAGGAATGACACTTATGAAGATGCCTCTATTTGTTTGGACTTGGCTAATAACCGCATTTTTATTGATTGCTGTAATGCCGGTTTTAGCTGGCGGAGTAACAATGTTGTTAACAGATAAGTTTTTTGGAACAAGTTTTTTTAATGCTGCTGGCGGCGGAGATCCAGTAATGTTCCAGCACATTTTCTGGTTTTTCGGTCACCCTGAAGTATACATCTTAATTCTTCCGTCTTTTGGTGTTGTATCTGCAATAATTCCAACTTTCGCACGCAAACCATTGTTTGGATACAGTTCAATGGTATATGCAACTGCTTCCATAGCTTTCTTATCGTTTATAGTATGGGCGCATCATATGTTTACGGTCGGTATGCCTTTAGCTGGTGAAGTATTCTTTATGTTTGCCACAATGCTTATTGCGGTTCCTACTGGAGTTAAGGTATTTAACTGGGTTACAACAATGTGGAAAGGGGCAATGACTTTCGAAACCCCAATGCTTTTTGCGATTGGTTTTATTATTATGTTCACAATCGGTGGATTTTCTGGATTAATGTTGGCAATAACACCAGCTGATTTCCAATATCATGATACTTATTTTGTTGTTGCGCATTTTCACTATGTATTAGTACCAGGTTCTATATTTGCGATCATGGCAGCATGTTATTTCTGGTTGCCAAAATGGACAGGAAATATGTATTCTGAAACTCTTGGGAAGGCACATTTCTGGCTTTCGACATTCTTTGTGAATTTAACTTTTTTCCCAATGCATTTTGTTGGATTAGCTGGAATGCCAAGAAGAATTCCAGACTATTCACTGCAATTTGCAGATTATAATATGATAGCGAGTATAGGTGCTTTCGGGTTTGGGTTTGCGCAATTAATTTTCCTATACCTTATTATTAAAACAATTAAAGGTGGCGTGAAGGCAACAGATAAAGTTTGGGAAGGAGCTGAGGGATTAGAATGGACTTTATCTTCTCCACCACCATATCATTCATTTAACACACCACCTGTTATTAAATAGTAATTAAGGTTACTAGGAGAATTTTTGGAGACTAAAAAAAAGGTAAAATTAACAACAATTATTTTAGCGCTAATAGCGATATTAATTTATATTAGCTTTTATTACATTATGTCTAGCAGGTAGTTAAAAAATATGAATTATAAAAGTTTAAATATTAAGACAACTAAAAAATTAATTTTTGTATGTTTTACAATGTTTCTTTTTTCATTTGCCTTAATACCTTTATATAATATTATTTGTGATGTCACAGGTTTGAATGGCAATACATCAAACCTCAAAGAAAAAATTGAGTCATATTCTGAAAATAAAAATATTAGTTCTGAAAAATTAAATATTCAGTTTATTTCACACCAGTCAAACGATAAAAAGCTATCATTTAAACCTTCAGAATTTGAGATGAGTATATCTCCAGGAAAAGTTTATAGTACTCTTTACATCGCAACAAATAAAACAGGTGAGACTATTATTGGTCAAGCAGTTCCAAGCGTGTCTCCAAATGAGGCGTCAAAATACTTAAAAAAAATAGAGTGTTTCTGTTTTGAAGAGCAGACTTTCAAGCCTGGTGAAATTGTAAAATTACCGCTATATTTTGCTATAGATGAAAAACTACCAAATAGAATAAAAACAGTCACATTATCGTATTCTTTTTTTGAAAAAATAAATGTGTCTAAAAAAACTAATTTTAAAGGGGAGAAGTAGATGTCAGAATCAGGAAGTTATTACATACCACATGGAAGCAAATGGCCAATTATTGCTACAGTAGGTGTTTGTACATCAATGGTCGGTGGTTCGTCATTATTAAATGGTAGCGATATTGGAAAATATATCTTGTTTGCGGGGCTAGCAATAGTTGTATTTATGATTGTAGGTTGGTTTAGTACTGTAATCTCAGAAAGCGAGGACGGTCTATACGATTCTCAAGTTGATTCGTCGTTTAGAATGGGAATGATATGGTTTATTTTCTCTGAAGTAATGTTCTTTGCAGCTTTTTTTGGAGCTCTTTATTATGTGAGGGCTTATTCATTACCATGGTTAGGCGGTGAAGGGTCAGGCTTAGCAACAAATACTTTTTTGTGGCCTGAATATGAAGCTATCTGGCCGTTAACAGGAAATGGCCCAGGAGAAATTGGCGGAGATTTTAAAACTATGGGAGCATGGGGGCTACCAGCTATAAACACAGCAATACTTTTAACAAGTGGGGTTACATTGACATGGGCCCATCATGCACTTAAAGAAATGAAAAGAATGCAGTTAATTATTGGATTAGGTTTGACTGTAGCTTTAGGTATAATTTTTATGTACTTACAGGCACTTGAGTATGGCCATGCTTTTAACGATTTGAACTTAAACATGGGTAGTGGAATATATGGATCAACATTTTTCATGCTTACAGGATTTCATGGTTTTCATGTAACTATTGGCACCATAATGTTAATGGTAATTTTGGGTAGATCTATATATGGGCATTTTAATCCAAAAAACCACTTCGCATTTGAGGCGGTTGCTTGGTATTGGCATTTTGTAGATGTAGTTTGGCTTGGGTTATTTATCTTTGTATATTGGATATAAAATTATTTATATACTCCATGTGGCTGAATATATCCATTCATATACATGATGATAAGTATTATAAATAATAATACTGATAAGCCTATTCTAACTTTTAGCGCATTTACGACTCTTTTCTTGTCGCTTTTATCTTTGACTAAGAAGAATAGTGAGCTAAATAAACTAATAATGATAAGTAAAAATAAAAATATAAAAATGATTTTAAACATGTGTAAAATATTTGTTTATGAGAATTAAACTACTTTCTAGCATTATTTTTCTATTATGTATATCCTTATTTGTATCTTTAGGATTATGGCAATTAGAAAGAGCAAACGAAAAAGAAAATATAGTAAATTTATATAAAAAAAGACAGTCATTTAAACCTGAAAAAATTTCTTTTATTTCAGATAACAATATTAAAAAAAAATATTACAGAAACTATGTAATTCAAGGTAAATATATAAATAAAATTTTTCTGATTGATAATAAAATTAAAAATAAAAAACCAGGTTTTAACGTAATAACCCCTTTTAAATTATTAGATAGCAACGAAATAATTCTTGTAGATAGAGGTTGGATTAAAATGAAGGGAGAGCGTCAGAACATTAATAAAAATTATCAATATTTAAATAATCAAGGGATTCAGAACAATGTACAAGAAATTAACGGCTATATTTATCCTAGAGATAAGAGTTATACTATTGGTAATATATCGACTGATAAAAAATGGCCTAGATTGTTGCAAGCCATAAATTTTGAAGAAGTTAAAAACTCCATTGATGAAAAAAATCTTTTAATATCAGGAGTAGTTTTTAGGTTAAGTCCTGAAAATAAATATGGGTTCAATAGAAACTGGCAAATTGTATTTATGGATAGCAATAAACATCTGGGTTATGCATTTCAATGGTTTAGCATGGCGCTTGCGTTAGTTATTTTAACAATACTTTTTTTTATGAGAAAAAAAAATGAATAAAAAAGCTGATTATTTTTCTTTAATTAAAACAAGATTATTCTTATTGCTTATAATCTTTTCTTTTGCAGGACCTTTAGTGTTGGCATCATTAATGTACAAATATAGTGATATAGTACCAATACCTTCTCCAAAATCTCATGGAAATCTTATAGAGCCAGTAATAACAATAAATAGTAATGAAGATTTTTATGAAACTCTAATGAATGAAAAGAAATGGGTTTTTATGTACGTTTACGAAGATGAGACTTGTGATTTAGTATGTGAGGCTACACTTTATATGATGCAGCAGGTTAGAGAGTCTGTAGGAAGAGAGAGACAAAGAATATCTAATGTAGCGATTGTCAAGAAAAGTTTTTTAAATAATGAAAATAAAAAAGTTATAAATAAATACAATAAGATAAAGTTGCTGAAAATTATAGATAACAGCTTTTTTAATAAACTTAAAAAAAATCATTTATATTTAGTTGATCCTTTGGGAAATATTTTTATGTATTATCAAAAAGATTTTAATCCGAAAGGCTTAAAAAAAGATATAAAGAAGATTTTAAAAGTATCGAGAATTGGATAAAAATTTTATGATAAAAATAAATAATTATTTGTTATTTGTGATTACTATTACTTTTTCAGTAATAACACTTGGAGCATATGTTAGGTTATCTCATGCAGGTTTAGGATGCCCAGATTGGCCAGGGTGTTATGGTTTCTTAATAGGTGTACCTGATAATGCTATTGAAATTAGTAATGCCGAAAATAGCTTTAAGGGGACAAGTGTAGACATTGGTAAGGCCTGGAAAGAAATGATTCACAGATATCTTGCAGGATTTTTAGGAATATTTATTTTTATAATTTCATACATATTTTATAAAAATAACACAAGTAAGTTATTTAAGCTTTCAGCCGCGATTTCTATTCTTGTAATAATGCAGGCGACTTTAGGAATGTTAACGGTTACTCTCCAACTGCAGCCTCTTATTGTTATGTTTCATTTAGTAGGCGGATTAACTATTATAACTTTATTGTGGATTTTATTTTTAAGATACAATAAAAATAAATACTTTAATGAAACTGATTTATTTACAAATATTTCAACTACTCAAATAAAGAGATTATCTTTATTAGGTTACTTAACACTTGGTGCTTTAACAATTCAGATTATGCTAGGTGGGTGGACAAGTACAAATTATGCTGCATTAGCTTGCGCAGATTTTCCAAAATGTCATGACTCATGGTGGCCACAAATGGATTTTTATAATGCATTTATAATAGAGTTTGCAACAAACTTAAATTATGAATTTGGAAGGTTGGATAGTCCTGCAAGAGTTGCTATCCATTTTACTCATAGAATTTGGGCAATAATGGTTACCACTCTAATCTTAATTCTTGCAATATTTTCATTTAAAGCAATTAAAATTTCTTATCAAAAAATAATTTCTGTTTTTCTAGTTTTTTTATTATTTGTGCAAATTCTCTTAGGCGTATTAAATATAAAAATGAGTTTACCTATTTATATCGCTGTTGCTCATAACGGTAATGCTGCTCTTTTGCTAATGTGTTTGGTAACGCAGCTATATTTAATTAGATGTGTAAAAAATAATTTGTAAATTTTATTATGTTTAATTCTAAGATATATAAAGCCTATTTAGATTCTTCAAAACCAAAAGTTGTTTTATTAATGATATTTACCTCTTTTATTGGAATGTTATTAGCTGACCCACTGAATATTAACTTAAAAGTATTATTTTTTGGAAATTTAGGTATAGCTTTGATGTCATTATCTGCGGGATCAATTAATCAATTACTTGATCAGAGAATAGACAAAATTATGTCCCGTACTAAAGGTAGACCATTGGCATCAGGTTTACTTAAAACTAAAAATGTTATTGTATACGCAATGACAATAGCGTTAGTTGGATTTTATATTCTGTATTTTCATATAAACGAACTTACTGCTTGGCTTACACTTGGATCTCTTGTAGGTTATGCATTTATTTATACGATGTATCTAAAAAGAAGTACACCGCAAAATATCGTAATTGGTGGCGCAGCTGGAGCAACTCCTCCGTTACTTGGTTGGACTGCAATGACAGGCCAAATTGATCTTATAGCAGTAATTTTATTTTTAATAATTTTTACATGGACGCCACCACATTTTTGGGCTTTAGCACTTTATAGGAAAGAAGATTATTATGCGGCGAAAATTCCAATGTTACCTGTAACACATGGGGAACAATATACTAGGGTTCATATAACTTTATATACTTTGATGCTTACTATAGTAAGCTTCTTGCCATTTATTATTAAGTTTTCAAGCTTTTTTTATCTGGCTGGCGCTGTAGTTTTAAATTTAGTATTTCTATATTATGTTTTTAGAATGCAGCTTGCTAAGAATAATGTTCTAGCTAACAAAATATTTAATTACTCAATAGTTTATTTATCAGCTATATTTGGTTTCTTGATCGCTGATAGATACTTAGTATTAATAATGAATATTAAAGATTTTCTTTAAGTTTTGACATTGTTTCACTTTCAATTTGCCTAATTCTTTCTCGAGAAATATCATATTTTTTGGACAAATCTTCCAATGTTAATTTGTTTTCAGATAACCATCTGCTTTTCATTATATCTCTGCTTCTTTCATCAAGATTATTAATCGCTTTATAAAGTTTATCATTTAAAGCTGATTTTTCATTTTTTTCAATAATTTGATCTGGCTCTAATTCGTTACTTTTTAAGTATAATGTGGGAGATGCGTTCTCATCATCTGTATTTTCAATTGCTAAGTCATGATTATGCAATCTTTTTTCCATCTCAAAAACATCTCTAACTGGAACACCTAGATCATCGGCAATAGATGAAGCTTCTTTATGTGAGAGACTTGATAAAGAATTTTTTTTTGATCTTAAGTTGAAAAAAAGTTTTCTTTGAGTTTTTGTAGTTGCAACTTTGACAATTTTCCAATTTTTTATAACAAACTCATGTATTTCTGACTTAATCCAAAACACAGCAAATGTAATTAGCTTTAAATTCTTATTTGGGTCATATTTTTTTACAGCCTTCATTAGACCAATATTACCTTCTTGTATTAAATCACTTAGATTTAATCCGTATCCTGAGTAGCTTCTAGCAATATAAACAACGTATCTTAAATTATGCATGATTAGCTTTTTTGCTGATTCGAGGTCGTTTGTATTTTGAAGTTTTATGGCCAAGGCAACTTCTTCTTCTGTGGAAAGCGCAGGAATAGACATTACATGATTAATGTAAGTATCTATACTTCCTGAGGTCGAAGGAAGTGTGTTGTAATTATATTCTAAAGTTTTATTCATAAAACAAAGTCTCTTGTTTATTTAGCACTCATTATACAAGAGTGCTAAATTTTATCAATCAGACAGAAAATATATAATATAATCAATTACTTATATATAATTAAATGATTATATACACCTTAAAGTTATTGCATATTAGATATTAACTATAATTATTATATTAATTATATTTTTTTTTAACACACCTCTACAAAAAGTATATTTGTAAAATTAAATATTTTGACAAAAAAAGTTTATTTTTTAAAAATATAGAAACTATATAAATAATATATAGATAATTTTATGTTATATTTAGCTCATAAATTTTAAATATTTTTTTAGGGCAAAGTCGTGAATATTCTTTGTAAATTTAATTTTGTGAGATACTTTATTCTTTCTAATATCTTAATCATATTGGTATTATTTGTATCTTTTAATGCGAGGGCTGAAGTAATGGAAAAAACGTTAAGTAATGGACTCCAGATTATATTAAAAAAAGATAAAAGAGCTCCTGTCGTTACAAGTCATATATGGTATAAAATCGGCTCAGCTGATGAAGTTAGTGGTAAAACTGGTTTATCGCATGCTCTCGAGCATATGATGTTTAAAGGAACAAAAAAAAATCCAAAGGGATTATTTTCTTCAGTCATTGCGAAACTAGGAGGTAGAGAAAACGCATTTACGAGTAAAGATTACACTGCATACTATCAAACATTACCATCGCAGTACCTTGAAGAAGCAATAAGGCTGGAGTCAGATAGAATGACGAATTTAGTTATTAATGAAGAAGATTTTTTAAAAGAAATAGAGGTAATAAAGGAAGAAAGAAGACTGAGAACAGATGATCAGCCTGAAGGTATTGCATATGAACAGTTATATGCAAGCGCTTACAATAATAGTTCATATCACGATCCAATAATTGGATGGATGGAAGATCTAAATAATATGTCATATAAAGATATATCTGATTGGTATAAAAATTGGTATGCACCAAACAATGCAACAATTGTAATTGTGGGTGATATTGATTTTGATAAAACTTTTAGATTGGTTGAAAAATATTATGGCACAAAAAAAAGAATGGGAATCAAAGAAAGAATTTTAAGAGAAGAACCAAAACAATTTGGTGAAAAAGTAAATTCAATAAAAATAGATGGAAAGCCCTCTTATTTGATCACAGGCTATAAAGTTCCTAGTATCAATAATGAAAATATTGAGAAGTGGGAATGTTATGCCTTGTCAGTATTATCAGGAATACTAAGTAGTGGTCAAAATTCAAGATTACAGAAAGTTCTTATAAAGGAAAAAAAGATTGCAAGTTATGCAGACTCTGGATATTCAATGTTTTCCAGACAGGACCCACTTCTTATGATTGATGTTAATCCAATGGTTGGAGTAGGTATTGATCTTATAGAAAACGAGTTACAAAATTTAATTGAAGATCTGCAAACAAATCTTGTTAACAAAAAAGAACTTGATAGAATCAAGGCACAAGTTCTAGCAACAGAAATATATCAGCGTGATTCAATAGATTATCAGGCAAGAATTTTGGGCATGATTAAAACATCTGTTGGCAGTATAAAAGTTATAGATGAGTATACATCTAATATTAATGCAATCACAGCACAGCAAGTAAGAGAAGTTGCTAAGAAATATTTGGTTGAAAATCTTAAAACAACAGTAACAGTTAATAATGTAACAAAACAATGAAAACATTATTTAAATTATCTTTTTTTATAATAACTATGGCAGTATCTAATATGACAAAAGCAGATGTGGCAGTTTCGGAATATACTACTAAAAATGGAGTAAAAGTCTTATTCGTTAAGTCTGCTAATATTCCAATGATAGATATAAAAATTACATTTAACGCTGGAGCAGATCAAGATGGCTCATTAAAAGGACTATCAATGTTAACTCATAATTTACTTGATGAAGGAACAAAAAAGATGAACTCTGAAGATATTGCATCAGTTTTTGAATCAACAGGAGCAATTTTTAATACTTCTGTTAATAAAGATAAGTCCTCCGTTTCGTTAAGGTCTCTCACCGACAAAAAATATTTTGATCCGTCTATAAAGATGTTCTTAACAATTTTATCAGAAAGCACATTTCCAAAAAATGAGTTTGATATTCAAAAAAATAGAACCATATCTTCAATTATTGAAGAAGAATCAGATCCAAGTGAAATCGCATCAAATTTATTTTTTAAAGAGATGTATGGTAAGCATCCATATGCATCTCCAACTAATGGTTTGAAAAATACTGTCAAGAAAATTCAGAGAAAAGATGTATTAAACTTTTATAAAAAAAATATTAATACAAATACTGCCAAAATTGCAATCGTTTCTCCCCTTGCAAAAAATGACATAATTAAATTAGTTGAAAAAATTTCAAAATCACTTAACCACAGTAAAATTAGTGGAAAACCCATTAGTACTGCTGTTAAAAAAAATAAGGGAAAATATATATTTAAAAAATCAAATTCAGAGCAGGCTCATATTTATGTAGGAACTTTGTCTATTAAGCGAGGTTCAGACAATAATTTTCCACTTTATGTTGGAAATTATATTTTTGGTGGAAGCGGATTTAGTGCAAGATTAATGCAAGAGTTAAGAGTTAAAAGAGGATTAACTTATGGTGTTTATAGTTATGTTTACCCTATGAAAGAAATCGGTCCTTTTGTAATAGGCATTGAAACAAAATCAGAGCAAGCCCAATTATCAGTAAAACTAATTCAAGATATGGTCAAAGACTTTTATAAAAAAGGGCCAACTGAAAAAGAGCTAAACGACGCTAAGCAAGCTATTATTAACGGGTTTCCTCTCAGGATAGATAGTAATAGTGACATTCTAAACTACTTATCAATTATTAATTACTATAATTTGCCAATTGATTATTTAAGTACGTTTACATCTAATATTTCCAATTTGACAAAAAAAGATATTATAAGTGCTTTTCAGGAAGAAATAGACATTGATAATTTAATTACCCTTGTAGTTGGTAATGAAAAAGCAAAAAAAAAATAAAAGTAATTTAAAGGTAAAAATAATATCTGGAGCTTGGAAAGGAAGAAATATATCTTTTTTAGAAAAAAGAGATTTGAGGCCCACAAAAAATCAAATCAGAGAGACTTTATTTAATTGGCTTCAAAATGATGTAAAAAACTCTGTGTGCATCGACCTTTTTGCAGGTAGTGGGGCTTTAGGATTTGAAGCCGCTTCAAGAGGGGCAAAACAAGTATTTATGGTAGATAATGATATTGACATCATAAATTCCCTTAACTCACAAAAGATAAAATTTGAAGCAAGCAATGTAGACTTAATACATGCTAATGCTGAAGAATATATAGAAGGTCATCACGATGAAGTAGATATAATATTTTTAGACCCACCTTTTTCAAAAAATATTATTAATAATATTTTTCCAAAACTAAATAAGTTAAAAAAGCTAAGTAATAAATGTAAGATTTATATTGAGCTCCCTTATTGTAAAAATCCAGAAAATAATATTGATATTCCTCCTAATTGGGAATTAATTAAAAGTGATAAATTAGGAGATGTTGCATACCTCTTATATCAGTATAAAAATACTGTGGTATAATTTTCTTATATTAATAATTTATTGAGATAAATAATGAATATTGCAGTGTATCCAGGCACGTTTGACCCATTTACAAATGGTCATAGAGATTTAGTGCAGAGAGCAGCCTCGAATATTTTCGACAAGGTATATATATGTGTTGCCGAAAATTCAAAAAAAGACACAGTTTTTTCTTTAGATGAGAGGATTGAACTTGCCGAAAAATCCTTAGTAAATATTGATAATATTGAAGTAATAGGCTTTAGTGGACTGCTGGTAGATTTTGCAAAAAAACTTGATGCAAAAGTTATACTAAGAGGTTTGCGAGTAGTTTCAGATTTTGAATACGAATTTCAGATGTCTAGTATGAACAAAAAGCTTAATCAAGATATTGAGTCAATCTTTCTTACACCATCAGAATCATACGCTTTTTTATCATCCTCGCTAGTGAAGGAAATAGCCCAGCTTGGTGGCGATATATCACCTTTTGTGAGCAAAGAAGTAAAAGTAGCATTAGAAAAAAAGTATAAATAAAAGCAAAAATACTATTGACATATATAATATATATATTATTATATTCTAATATATTATTATTATTATTTAACTCATGGAAGGTTAGTATGTTAGAGCTCATTATTATGTTAGGTGTTTGGTTTTTAGCTTCAATTTGTCTTTACAGGCAGTGTTTAGGTAAGTAATTGTTTTTTTAAAGAATTGAAAGCCAGGGACGGCTTTCTTCTTTTAAATTTTTAGAATGTCCTCCTCAAAATTAATATAATCAATGTTTGACAGTATAAATACTGCCAAACATCTGATTATATAGCTTTGACTAGAAACTTTTATTTGATATAGTAAAAAATCCCATTAGGGGATTTTAAGCTTAAATAATAATAAGGAGGCTTCAATGAGAAAAATAAAAACACTTCTAGGACTATGTGTTGCAGTTCTGCTTTCAGGTTGTGCTGCAGATCAAGCATTACTAGATAGGTTAGAGTTGGTTGAGGAAACAGCAAAACAAGCAATATCTTGTTGTGATGCAAACTCACATAGAATGAATAAAATGTTCTATGAACAACAAAAGAAATAATTAATTATTTCTGACAAGTTTTGCAGTAAAAACTAGATCTCTGATTAATTTTTATCTGTAAAATTTTATTTCGACAAATGTGGCAGGGCAGAGATGTCCTGCCATATACTTTAAAATCATACTGAAAGTACCCTTTTTTTCCATCAACAGTAATATAATCATTAATTGTAGACCCACCCTTTTTTATAGCATTCTTTAAAACTTTTTTTATGCTATTAGTTAAAGCAAAACAATTAGCTTTTGTAAGTTTTTTTGAAATTTTATTTGGTTTAATTTCAGCAAGAAATAATGATTCTGAAGCATAGATATTTCCAATACCAACAACAATATTTGAATTCATAAGAAAAGACTTTATAGCTACGTTTCTATTTCTTGAAATTTTATACAAATATTCAGCATTAAATTTTTTGCTTAAGGGCTCTAATCCAAGATTATTAAATAATTTATTTGAAGAAATTGGAGATTCTTCTGAAAAGAATATCATGCCAAACTTTCTTGGATCATTGTATTTTAAAATATATTTTGAGCTCAGTTGCAATATAAAATGATCGTGTTTTTCTTTTTTTTCTTTTTTATTGGAAACTCGTAAAGTACCCGTCATCCCTAAATGAATTGTTAGAAAAAAATTTTCACCTGAAATAATAATATATTTAGCTCTTCTTTCAATTTTATTTATTTTTTTATTAATTAATTTTTTAGCCAAGTCGTTTTGTAAATTCCATCTAAGCTTCTTTGTAAAAACATTACACTTAATGATTTTTTTATTAATTAAATACGGCTTTACGCCGTTTACAATTGTTTCTACTTCAGGTAATTCTGGCATTTAATTTAAATGTGCTAATATATCTTTATTTAGTTCTTTATTATAAGACATTCTAAAAATAGGTATATTTGTAAAATTAGATAATTCATCATAATTATCAAGAGGAGTTTTTTTGGAAATATCATTTAATATTATGAATTTAATATTTAATCCTAGAGAGTTCATCGCTGTTATGGTCAGAAGTGAATGATTTATGCATCCTAGCGTATTTTTAACAACTAATACAACGGGCAAACCTATTTCTAATGCAAGATCAGAAGTTAACTTATTGTTAGCAATAGGAGAAAAAAAACCACCACACCCTTCAATAATATTAAATGCATCATTGTCACTATTAATCTTTATAAAATTTAATATATCTTCTAATTCTATGCTTTTATTTTCCATTTTTGCCGCCCTAGGAGGAGAAGCGTATGCTTTGAACATATATTTGCATATTTTTTCTAAAGGTGCATTTTCTAGTTTAGAATATTGAAGTGCATCATTTGGAACTATTTGATTATTTGGGCTCTCACAGCCAGATTCTACCGGCTTTAAAAAATGAAATTTAATTTTATTACTTTTTAATAGTTCTCCAAGTTTTAACATGAACCATGTCTTACCTACATCAGTATCTGTCCCTGTAACTAACAAACCTCTCATAAAAACTCCCAATTATTAAATGTTCATGTGATAATAATACACATGAGTAGTAATAATATAAATAGAAGAAAATCCAGCACAGTAAAAGTAGGAAATGTTCTTATTGGTGGTGGCAATCCAATAGTTGTGCAGTCGATGACTGATACAAATACATCAGATATAGACAAGACTTCTGAGCAAATAATTCAGCTTGCTAAAGCTGGCTCAGAGATAGTTAGAGTTACAGTTAATGACTCAGATGCAATTCAGGCAATACCATTTATTAAAGAAAAGCTTTTAAAAAGTGGTATTTCAATTCCTATAGTTGGTGATTTTCATTTTAATGGACATATTTTATTAAACAAATATGAAAGTGAGGCTAGTTTTTTAGATAAATTTAGAATTAATCCCGGCAATGTTGGAAAAAAAAATAAAAAAGATAAAAACTTTTCGACAATGATTGAAACTGCATGCAAGCTTGATAAGCCTGTTAGAATCGGAGTTAATTGGGGAAGTTTAGACCAAGAATTATTAGCAAAGAAATTAGATATTAATAACAAGCTAAAAAAACCAAAAATTCTAGACGATGTTATGTGTGAGGTAGTTATAGATTCTGCATTAGAAAGTGCGAAATTAGCTGAATTAATAGGTATAAGTAAAGATAAAATAATTATTTCCTGTAAATTAAGTAAAGTTAATATGTTAATAGATGTTTATAAAAAAATATCAAAGTTATGTGATTATGCATTACATCTTGGCCTTACAGAGGCTGGAAGTAATGAAAGGGGTATTGTTTATTCTTCATGCGCATTAGGGCCTTTATTATTAGACGGCATAGGAGATACAATAAGAGTTTCATTAACTACAGATATAAACGGAAATAGGTCTAAAGAAGTTGATATAGCAAAATTAATACTCCAAAGTCTAGGTATTAGGAATTTTTTACCAGACGTTACATCCTGTCCTGGTTGTGGAAGGACTAGTAGTAACTACTTTCAAAAACTAGCATTTGATATAGATCAACATATAAAGACAAGTATGCCTATCTGGAAAAAAGATTATCCAGGTGTAGAAGATTTAAAAATTTCAGTTATGGGTTGTATTGTTAATGGTCCGGGAGAAAGCAAACATGCAGATATAGGTATCAGTCTTCCTGGAAGAGGAGAAAATCCAACTGCGCCAGTTTATATAGATGGTGAGAAAAGCATAACATTGAAAGGTGACAATATAACAAATGAATTTAAGGAAATATTACTAGGTTATATAATAAAAAGATTTAAAAAATAATTTTTTATTTGATATTAGAAAATCTTTCTAAAGCAATGTTTCTGCTTTTTCCAAGATCAATAATTGGTCTCATAGTATTTTCATTTTCTAGAAGATCGTATTTTCCCTCTTCAGAGTATGAGTCAAAGTTTTTTAACCATTTTTTTGTGTATAAATTCTCTGGGTCAAACTTCTTTTCCTGAAGCAAGGGATTGAATATTCTAAAATATGGAGCTGCATCTGTTCCACAGCCCGAGACCCACTGCCATCCCATAACATTATTAGCAATATCAGCGTCAACAAGGGTGTCGCGAAACCATTTTTCACCTTCTTGCCATGGAATTAAAAGATTTTTAGTAAGGAAGGAGGCAGTTATCATCCTTGTCCTATTATGCATCCATCCGGATTCCCATAACTCATTCATTGCAGCATCAACAATTCTAATCCCAGTAAGCCCTTTTTTCCATTTAGATAGGTTTGTCTCATAATTATTTTCCCATTCAAAATTTTCATATTTTTTATTAAAAGGTTTATCAACTACATATGGAAAATGGAATAAAATGTAATAAGCAAATTCTCTCCAATATAGCTCTTTTATAAAGTGCTCTTCATGTTTACTTAGAGAATGATTCTCGTGAAACTCAAAATTGCTTATTATTTGATTTGTGGTGATTTCTCCGAAACGTAAATGTGGAGAAAGTCTCGATGTTCCTAGTGTTCCGGGAATATCTCTCACATCTTTATAATTAAAAAGAGAAGTTTTGAAAAAATCTTTCATAGATTTTATCGCACTTTCTTCGCCTGGTTCCCAATATTTTTCGAGCTTAGCTGACCATTTATTATTACTTGAAGAGAAAATCTCATTTGTATCAATTGATTTTTCGTCAATTGTAAAATGTTTAATATTAGATTTAGGGAAAACAAGAACTTTTTGTTGCACGTAGTCAAATTTACATTTTTTGTAAAATGGACTGTATACTTTAAATGGTTCGCCAGTTTTATTTAGTATTTTTGATGGATTTATTATATTTGTTTTGTTAAAACAATGAAGCTGAATACCATTTTTTTTTAGCTCAATGCGCAAATTTTCTTCTTCTTTTATAAAATCAGGATGTTTATTTTCGTTTAAAAATACGGAGTCAAAGTTATATTTGCTTGCTACTTTTACTACTGTTTCGGTATATTGGCCACTTATTATATTTAACGTAAGATTCTTTTTTTCTAGATTATTTTTAAGCTTAAATAAACTTTTTTCTAACCACCAAAGGTTAGCAGAACCATGTGTTTTAGAATAAAGTTCTTTATCATATACAAACAAAAGAGAGATTTCTTTATTTGATTGGATTGCTGAGTTTATAGCATCATTGTCATTTAATCTTAAATCGTTAGAAAAAAGGACAAGTGATCTCATTTCTTTTAGTATTTTATACCTTCAACTTTTGCAAGCTTGATAAGCACTTCTTCAAGTAGATATCTTGCTTTTGCTGAAGTTGTTTCAAGTTCTTTATGTATTTCAGCATCTTTTGTGTTTCTAACCTCACATTCTGAGGAATATTTTTCAAATGCTGTAAGCTTACTAATTAGGTCACCTAAATGTCTTGGGCATTCGCAGTTAATAGTGCTTCCAGCAGCAACAATATTTGTAATATCTTGATCGGTAAGAAGTCTATCGGTAGAAGTAGATTGTAGATAGTTTGGAAAATTCGAACTACACCAGCTTGTTATTTCTGAATGATTCAAGGGTAATGAAGTTGTTCCAGTATCTTGAGAGGTTAATTTTGCTATGTCACTCTCTTTACCAAAATCGTAAGCGCATAAAAGCTTTGTCGCTTTTGATTGCTTGAGGATTTTTTGTAGATTTTTAAAAGTACCCTGATTTACAGTTTGAACTTCAGCTATTATAAAATCGATTTTACAATGATAGTTTGATTTAATGTTTCTAACATCTTGCACAACATCTATCATATTTAATCTCATACTGTCTAAGCTCTTTTTATCAAGGATTGTTTTACCAAGTAAAATAAAATTAAGATCATTTTTCCCAGAACTTGTTATTGCACTTTTACAGCTAGAAATTCTTTTTTCTAAATTTTCATAATTTAGGTTAGCAACTGCACTGATAGCATCACCATTATCAACAAGCTTTTTAATTAAGAGTAATCTATCAATATCGGCTTGAGTATAAAGTCTATCACCAGCTTCAGTTCTTATTGGTTTTACAACCTCGTATCTCCTTTCCCATGCACGAAGTGTTTCAGGTCGAATTCCTGTGATTTGTGTTGTTAAACCTATTCTGTAGTTTTGTTCAATATTCATATTCTGTAGTTTTGTTCATTATTCATATATAACAATATATACTAGTTTAGATTTAAATCAAGTATTATGTAGGTTTATTTGTACAATATTTGTATTATTCTAAGTAATTGTTATATATATGATAAATAATTCAATATTTGCATAGATATATCTGTACATTATAAGAAAACGTGTTAGAATGTATTTAAGTTTTAAGATTTGTACATCCCCTGGAGCACCTTGCTCCGCACACTTGTAGCCGGTTTTCCGGCTACTTTTTTTAGAAAATTTGGAGGTAGTATGTTTGGATTTGGAGATAAAAATAAAACTTATAAAGTAACAATTGCGAATACTGGCGAGACTTTTGAAGTAAACGGTAAAATAAACTTACTTAAAGCTGCTGAAAATGCAGGTATAGATTGGCCATGTGATTGTAAAAGTGGTGGTTGTGGTACATGCAGAGCTGTATTAAAAGAAGGTAAAGTGAAAGAGTTATCTGACTTTGCATATACATTAGATGGAGATATGCTTGATCAAGGTTATATACTCGCATGCCAAGCTTCATTGAAAAGCGACATTGTTGTTGAAGTTGATAAGAACCAAAAAGGTGTTCAACAATTAAAAAAAGCAGGTTAATTAATTATTAAATTCCAGTTCTAGCCCATAAGGCTGTTCTGGAATTTGATTATCTTTATAAGCTATATTCCCTGAAACGATAGTCATTAAAACATTCGTTCTAAACGGCACATCTGAAAACGCTGACCAACCACATTTATGCATCACTTGCATTTCATCTATTTGTCCTTCATTGAGAAAATCTATTAACACTAAATCAGCCCAATAACCTTCTCTTACAAAACCTCTGTCTTTAACGTTGTAACAAATTGCTGGATTATGACAAATCTTTTCAATAATCTGCTCAAGAGAAAAAATACCATTATGATAAAACTCTAAGCATGCTCTCAATGAATGTTGAATTACAGGTAAACCTGCAGGAATATCTTCATACTTTTCTGCAGTTTTTTCTGATATTAAATGTGGAGCATGATCTGTAGCAATAACATCAATATTATTATTCTTTACAGCTTCAATCAGTGCAAGTCTATCAGACTCTTCTTTAATAGACGGGTTACACTTTATGAAACCTTTTTTTGTTGCATAATCTTTTTTTGAATAAAGCATATGATGTATGCAAACTTCAGCGGTGATAGATTTGCCAGAAACATTGTCACTATTAGAAAAAAAATCTATTTCATCTTTTGTTGTTAGATGTAAAACATGAAGACGAGAGCCAAAGTTTTTTGCAAGGTTAACAGCCAACGTGGATGATTCTATGCAACATTCTCTACTTCTAATTTCTGTATGCATTTCAAGAGGAATATTATCACCGTATTTTTCTTTTGCGGCTTTAAAATTTTTATCTATTATAGGTGAGCTTTCACAATGGGTTGCTATCAGTTTCGGGCAATGCAGAAATATATTTTCTAAAGATTGTAAATTATCAACTAACATATTCCCCGTAGAGGCACCCATAAATACTTTTACCCCACAAGCTCTTTTCGACGTATTTTTTATTTCTTCTATATTGTCATTTGTAGCACCTAAGTAAAATGAGTAATTGGCAAAAGATCTATTTTTTGCTACTTGAAATTTTTTGTCTAAACCCTCATTTGTTATGATTGGAGGTTTATTGTTTGGCATGTCCATATATGTTGTTGTGCCACCAATAACTCCAGCTAAAGACTCAGATCTAATATCCGCTTTATCAGTTAAACCAGGCTCTCTAAAGTGAACTTGGTCGTCAATCATTCCTGGAATAATGTATTTATTTGATGCATCAATAATGGTATCAGCTTCAATATGAGATAAATTTTTAGATATTTGATCAATTCTTCCGTTTTTTATATAAATATCACTTATCTTTCTTGTGTTTTCGTTGATGATCGTTGCATTTGTTATTAATATAGATTTCATAATGTTTACCAAGCACTTTTAAGTGTATAATTATTAAGATTACTATGAATTTAAAAATATATAATACTCTATCAAATCAGAAAGAGACATTCCACCCAATTGATCAAAAATCTATCAAAATGTATGTTTGTGGTCCTACAGTTTACAATTATGCTCATATAGGAAACGCTAGGCCGGCCGTTATATTTGATGTTCTTTATCGACTTTTAATGGATATTTATCCTGAAGTAATATATGTAAGAAATATTACCGATGTAGATGATAAGATAAATGATGCTGCAAAGAAATTAAACGAGCCAATATCAACTATTACAAAAAAATATACTGATATTTATCATCAAGATATGAAAAGTTTAGGTGTTCTTAGTCCAAATCATGAGCCACGAGTTACAGATAATATTAAACAAATAATTTCTATGATTCAAAAAATTCTTGATAACAAAAAAGCTTACATAAACGACAGTCATGTCTTATTTGATGTTACTTCATTTGATCAATATGGAAAATTATCTAATAGAGATAAAGATGAAATGTTATCTGGAGCAAGAGTAGAAGTTGCAGACTATAAAAAATATCCTGGAGATTTTGTGCTTTGGAAACCTTCAAGTAAAGACGAACCTGGCTGGGATAGTCCATGGGGTTATGGAAGGCCTGGATGGCATATTGAATGTTCATCAATGGTAGAAACTTTTTTAGGAGAAGAAATAGATATTCATGGGGGCGGCCAAGACTTGATATTTCCACATCATGAAAATGAAATAGCTCAAAGTTGCAGTGCGCATAATAATAATAGTTACGCTAGATATTGGGTACATAATGGCTATTTAAACATGGAAGGTCAGAAAATGTCTAAGTCATTGGGAAATATTATTACAGTTAAAGAATTATTAGAACAGCATGATGGAGAAGTAATTAGACTAGCATTATTGAGTACACATTACAGAAAACCAATAAACTTTGGTGAGACTTTATTGGAGCAGTCAAAAAATATATTAAATAAGTTATATAAAAATCTTGATAATAAAAGTCACGATGACTTGGTTTCAAAGGACGTCATTAATCCTTTGTTAGATGACTTAAATACACCATTAGCAATATCAAATTTATTAAAAATAAAATGTTCAAAAACACTTAAAAAAAGCGCCAATTTGCTTGGCTTGCTTAATAGAAAGCCTGAAGAATGGTTTGCTTTAAATAATAAATCCATAATGTCTAAAAATGATATAGAATTGCTAATTTTAGAGAGAGATAAGGCGCGAAAATTAAAGGATTTTGCAAAAGCTGATGAAATTAGAGAACAACTGGATCAAAATAATATATTATTAGAGGATATTGATGGGAAGACTATATGGCGAGTAAAAAAATGACAAATATATTTAAAGAAAGAAAAACAGTTGAGCAAGTAGAAGAAGGCTATGAGCTGGCTCCAAAATTTGACGAGAATGGCTTAATGCCAGTAGTTACAACTGACGTAAAAACAGGCGATGTTTTAATGCTTGGATATCAAAATGAAGAAGCAGTGAAATTAACTATACAAACTGGAGAGGCACATTATTGGAGCAGAAGTAGAAATTGTCTTTGGCACAAGGGCGCAACAAGTGGCTTGATACAAAAAGTTGTAGACATAAGAATTGACGATGACCAAGATGCAATTTGGTTAAAGGTAGAGTTACAAGGTTTAGAAGCAAGCTGCCATGTTGGTTATAAATCATGCTTTTATAGAAGCATACCAACAGGAAATGTAAAAGAAGAAATTAAATTAATATATCAAGAAGATAAAAAAACATTCGATCCAGAAGAAGTGTATGGGGATGCGCCAAACCCAACTAAACTATAATAATAATTATGGTTCATTTATATCAATCCTTACTATTAACAATTAAATCTGGTTACAAAGCAAAAATTGTTGAAGATAGTTTTGGAAACTCAGCATCTAATATTGGTCTAATATATAAATCAATTTTATTAGGCAATTGTTTTATTGAAAAAATAAAACTGGATTCAGATATAAATTCAGCCGCAGATTTACATGGTTCAAGATTTGGAATAATGCTGCCAAATTCTGTTCCAACTGCAATTGTTTTTTTTGCACTTCAAAAGCTGAGAATTGCAACTGCAATAATAAATTTTACATCAGGGCAAAAAAATATTTTATCTTCTGTAAAAAGTCTTAGTTACGTGATTACATCAAAGAAATTTATTGAAGAAACAAATATGCAAAATATTTCAACTGCTATTAATAAAGATTGTAAAATAATTTATTTGGAAGATATTAAGGATCACATAGATATAGTACAAAAATATAAAGCTCTAAAAAATTTTTTTGAATCACTATTATTTTCATCAAAATCTAAATACAACTCAAATCAAACAGCCGTTATACTTTTTACTTCTGGAACTGAAAGTGAGCCAAAAGCTGTTGGGCTAACACACAAAAATCTTTATACTAATAGGGAGCAAGTTTTAAAAGCATTAAAAATACGAAAAAACGATAAGTTTTTTACATGTTTGCCATTCTTTCATTCTTTTGGTCTAGGTATAGGAGTATTACTTCCAATACTTTCTGGTTGTAAAGTTTTTTTATATCCAACGCCACTTCATTTTGAAAAAATTCCCAATTTAATAAAAAATACAAAATCAACAGTATTTTTTTCAACAGACACTTTTTTAAAAAAATATATTCCATATTTAAACGAATCTACTTTTCAAAATGTTAGATACTTGATTGCAGGTGCTGAGAAAGTAGATGAAGGTACACATGAAAAATATAAAGAGTTCGGTGTGCAGATTTTAGAGGGTTACGGTGTCACTGAAGCATCCCCAGCTATTTCTGTAAATACTTTTAAAAATTATAGATTAGGTTCGGTTGGAAAATTCTTGCCAGGAATAAAGTATGAAATTGAAAAAATTGATGGTTGTGAAGAGGGTGGATTGCTTTATATTCGTGGTGATAATGTCATAAAACACTATCTAGACCAAAGTGTAAGTAAATCTTTCGAAATGTATAACACAGGTGATATCGTAAAAATCGATACTGATGGTTATTTATTTATATTAGGAAGATTAAAAAGATTCGCAAAAATTGCAGGCGAAATGATTTCATTATCTCAAGTTGAAGTATTTCCAAAAAAGATTTGGCCTGAAAATAATAGTGCTATCTGCTCTATAAAAGATTCAAAAAAAGGAGAGTCTTTGATATTACTTACAGATAATAAAAATGCAGATTTAAAAATAGTACATGAATTGATGAAATCAGAGGGATTGTCAAATTTATACTTTCCTAAAGAGATGAAAATTATAGATGAGTTTCCTATACTAGGGAGCGGGAAGATAGATTTTCGAAAATTACAAGAAATTGCAGAATCTTAAATATATTCTTTACTTAATCTATTTCCTAGAGAACACATTAATTCATATGGTATAGCATCTATTGAACATGAAACATCTTTAATACTTATATTCTCTCCCCATAATTCAACATCCGAACCTATCTTAATATCTTTGTCATGAATATCTATCATAATAATATCCATTGAAACTCGCCCTATTATATTAAAAATATTTCCTTTTGAGAAAACTTTACCAATATTACTCAATCTTCTTGGGAAACCATCTCCATACCCAATCCCCACAGCAGCAACATTTGTATCATTCTTAATTTTATAAGTTTGTCCATAGCCTACGAAATCTCCTTTTTTACATTTTTTAATAGAGATTATAGGGGCTAATAAATTCATTACTGGCTTTACATTAATTTCGTCACAGGAACTAAGTGGATTTATTCCGTAGAGAATTAAGCCAGGTCTTATCCAATGCTGACTATTTTCAAATTTTTTAGAATATTTAATGATTCCAGCTGAATTAAAAATACTTAGTTCTACATTGATATCACTTACAATGTTCTCAAGAAGACTAATTTGCTTGTCTGAAAAATTATCTTCATCTTCGTCAGCGCAGGCTAAATGAGTCATTATGCCAAGAGGTTGTTCTATATTTTTGTTATCTTTACATCTGTCAAATACTTTTTTAAAAATAGAATTATGGAATCCTAATCTATTCATTCCAGTATCTATTTTTATCCATAACTTTATTTTTTTACTAAGATTTGTGTTTTCTATTATGTTCATTTGATACATGTCATGAATCACTGGCCTAATATTATTTTTAGAACAATATATGTATTCATCACTATTTGAAAATCCTTGTAAACATACAATTTCTTTAGCAATATTGTTATCTCTCAAATATTTTGCTTCTTCTATTGTTGCAACAGCAAAAGCGTCGGATTTACTGAGGAGATTAGCAACCTCAAGCATGCCATGCCCATAAGCATTGGATTTAATCATAGACATTACTTTTGATTTCGGTGAAAGTTTTTTTATTTCAGATAAATTATTAATTAAATTATTTTTATTAATTAAAATACGCCCATTCATTTAAATCCCTCAGGCACGGATAGTATTTCAGGGGTATAATTTTCAAATCTTGTGCACTCTCCAAGAAAAGTTAACTTAGTTTTAAATATAGGGCCATTTCTTTGCTTGGCAACAATTATTTCTGCTGTGCCTTTTTCAGAAGAGTCTTCATTGTATACTTCGTCTCTATATATAAAAGATATAACATCCGCATCTTGTTCTATTGCTCCTGACTCTCTTAAATCAGACATGATAGGTCTTTTATCTGTTCTGTTCTCTAAACTTCTATTTAGCTGAGACAATGCTACTACTGGAACATTAAGCTCTCTTGCTAAAGCCTTTAGCGACCTTGAAATTTCGGAAAGCTCAGTCGCTCTATTTTCCGAACTATTATTTAATTGCATTAATTGCATATAGTCTATAACAATTAAATCCAATCCTTTATCTCTTTTTAATCTTCTTGATCTAGCCCTAATATCTGTGGGAGTCAAAGCAGGTGTGTCATCAATAAAAATTTTTGCTTTTGAAAGCAAAGCTATGGCATTTGTAAGTCTTGGCCAATCGTCATCTGTTAGTTTTCCAGTTCTAATTTTTTGTTGATTAATTCTTCCCATAGAAGAAATTAATCTTGAAGATAGTTGAGTTCCAGACATCTCCATACTAAAAATTGCAGTAACAGCATTATTTTTTAAAGAAGCATACTCGGCAAGATTCATAGCGAAACTCGTTTTTCCCATTGATGGCCTTCCA